>Ga0209721_1001035_pt1 | contig 22229 bp, 18 predicted proteins | sample TshhotsprinmetaG_FD_184139 | JGI IMG/M metagenome (GOLD analysis project Ga0209721, IMG submission 184139) | Hot spring microbial communities from South Africa to study Microbial Dark Matter (Phase II) - Tshipise hot spring metaG (SPAdes)... | ecosystem: Environmental > Aquatic > Thermal springs...
AGTTATTAGGACTTGATGTGAAGGCATTTAGTAGTTATGAGAATGCCCAGAAGGCTGTAGACTAATTTAAAAAGTATGTCTCATTGATTTATAAGGGATTTTTTAGTTTTTGTGATGAAGTTGGGTTAGAGACTGCTTCGGGACATCGAGTCCCTCGCAGTGACTGAAAGAGACTACCACGGCCACTTCGTGGCCTCGCAGTAACAAAAGAAGAATGTCATTGCGAGGAGCGCAAGCGACGAAGGGATCTCATTCCGTTGGTCTTTGAGACTGCCTATGGCAGTTAGTAGACTCGTAGTGACAAAATGCATACGCTATGTTCTCAGAGACCCCCTCCCTGCCTTTATTCTCTCCCTCATAGGTCATACTATTCTTTAGCAATCTCCATTAACTATGTCTTTTGTTAACAGTAATGCCCTTTACAGAAGAAAATATGCAAAATACAATGGATTAAAAGAAGGTAAAGGTAGAAATCAAAGGAAAGAGGATTCATGTATTAAATCAAGCTTTACCTGTAAGAGATTCTAGATATTAGCAAACAAAATAAGGAAAAATTGGCTTTGAAAAGTGTAAAAGGTATTAGACTATATTTAGTAGGTATGAAATGAAGAAGGTTTTTTTATATTGCAACCCATATAAAAAGAACTTTACCACACATCTATAGATTATTTTTTGACTTTCTGAAAGAAAAAGCTTTTAGTTTATGATACTATCCAAACCCTCAGGAGAAAATCCTACAAATCTTTTGCCATTGTAAGATATGAAAGAAGGTGTTCCATTTACTTGAATTTTTGGCATTAGAGAAATTGAAGCCTCAATCTTTTTAATTCCTTCCTCGCAAGTTGTTCCTGTCCATTTTGATTCTATATATCCCTTGTAATCCATTTTGGAACAAACTGCTTTTATTGCTTTATCCTTTGCTTGAGGATGTAACTGTTCAAGAGGGAAAAATATCACTCTTATCTCAACCTTTTTTGATTCTGCCCAATCTTTAATAGCTTGCTTTGACCTTTCACAGAAAGGACAATCGGGATCAGTAATCAAATATATATACTTACTTGCACCCTCAGGTTTATATGAAAAGGCAACTACACTCTCTAATTCTGTTTTGTAATTATTAAAAGCATCCTGCTGTAATCTGTTAAGTGCTGTTCTGTTTAAGAGTTCACCGTTATGGAAAATATCTCCGAAAATGAATGTCTTACCATCAGGAAAAGCGTAAAATATATTAAACTTTCCATTTTTCTGAATTATTATCTGACAAAGATTTGTACCTTTTATCTCATTTTTTTCAACTAAACTATCAAAATCTATCTTCAAAACATTCTTTATGGATTCTTCCTTTAAATTTGTGCACGGATTTGAAGACATATTACAACCTATAACTAAAAAAACAAACAATGAAACACTAAAAATCTTCCAAAATTTCATTCCCTTACTCCTTAAAGTTTATTACTTTAAGTCTAACAGAAATAGGAGAAAAAAAGTCAATAAAAAAGGGAGCCTCCAGGCTCCCTTTCTCCAATAGATGTGGATAAAAACTATTTTTCAGTGGACTTATGGGCAAGATACTTAACAAAAGTTGAAGCAGTAGAGTCACCTCTTCCTACAAGTGTTCTTAATACTGAACCCCAAAAAGCCACAGACTCGGAGATTCGAGGATTTTCTACAAGTTTGTAAACCTTAGGAGAATCCTTAAGAGCAAAAATTACGCCTAATCCCCCTAAATCTGTCTCACCATAGAGCTTATAGCCTTTTGTTTTTGCCTCCTTAATAAGGGCTTCTCTGTCACCGTACTTTATTGACTGAGTCGGGCAGGTTTTTGCACAGGCTGGCACTAACCCTGCCTTTACTCTGTCAATGCAAAAGTGACACTTGGCAATTTTTCCCTTTCCTCCCTGATCATATCTTGGTATATCAAAGGGACATGCGGATTTACAGGCATGGCAGGCAATGCATTTGTTCTTATCGTAATAAACAGCTCCTGTGTCTTTGTCCTTAATCAATGCGCCAACAGGGCATATTTGCACGCAAGCAGGTTCACCACAGTGCATACAACGATGACTAACAAAAAGCCATTTTACTCCTTTAGCATCAGCAACCTCTATAAACTTGATTCTATTAAAATTGTTTGCATCTAAATCCATTGGATTCTCATGGGTTCCGTTATTTTTAGTCTTAGTTGCTGGTAACTGATTCCACTCCTTACAAGCCACTTGACATGCTCTACAGCCAATACATAAATCGGGGGTTATCAATAATGCTTTTCTCGCCATTTTTCACCTCCTATGTCTTCTGAATATCAACCATGAAGGTTTTTGTCTCTGGTGTCAATGTATTGGCATCACCAACAGTAGGTGTAAGAAGGTTTGCGCTATCTCCACCTGATCCATCCTTTGGCCAACGCCATCCATAGTGCCACGGTAGTCCTACCTGATGTATTGTCATTCCCATAACCTTCAATGGCTTGATTCTGTCTGTAACAATGGCTATAGCCCATAGTTTGCCTCTTACAGAGGATACTATTACTTTATCTCCACTCTTTATACCCTTTTCCTTTGCCAACTCTGTTCCTATCTCAACAAAAATCTGAGGCTGCAATTCTAAAAGCCAGTCGGTATGTCTTGTCATCAAGCCTGTCTGCCAATGTTCAGTCACTCTATATGTTGATGCTATATAAGGATACCTTGTATCGCAGAATACAAAAAGGTCTTCCTCTGTACCAAAAAGTTTTGTTGTAGGATTAATTCTATGCTTCTTGTAAAGCGGATTCTCTTGAAATGGACATTCAAGAGGTTCGTAATGGGTTGGGAATGGTCCATCAGCTAATCCTGGTCCGAATATGGCACCCACACCAAGTGGTTTCATAATAAATGGTAATTTGCCTCCTTCTAATGCGAGCGGAGGAGCTGGTCCATCAGGAACATCGCCTACCCATTTCTTATTTACTGCATCCCACTTTATTACAGCTCTGCTTGGATCCCATGGATTACCTTGAGGATCAACACTTGCACGGTTGTAAACTATTCTTCTGTTAACTGGCCATGACCATGCCCAGTTGGGGAATAGACCCAAACCAGTTGGATCTTCTTTGCCCCTTCTTGCCATCATGTTACCAGCATCTGTGAATGATCCACTATACACCCAGTTTCCACAAGCTGTGCTTCCATCATCTAATAAAAATACAAATGTGGGCACCTGTTGACCTTTTTTGTAAGATTTCTTATCTACAGGGTGTTCATTAACATCCTTTGTAAAATATCCGTTCATTTCTTTAGCAATCAATTTTGTGTCTACATGTTTAATTTTCCCAGTCTTATCTTTTTCTCCATACTCCCACGTAAGATTTAGTATAGGTTCTGGAAATGCACCTTTTTCTTTTTCATATAGTTTTTTGACTCTAAAATAAAGCTCATTAATTATTTCAGCATCAGGCATTGATTTTCCATAAGGCTGAACAGCCTTATATCTCCACTGGGCAATCCTACCAGAGTTTGTAACGCTTCCTTCTTTTTCAACTGATGATGCAGCCGGTAAGAAGAATACTTCTGTTTTGATATTCTTTGGATCCATACCAGGACCTTTCCAGAAAGAAGAAGTTTCATTATCCCAAAGATTTACACAGACAAGCCACTCAAGCTTGGAGAGGGCTTTTCTAACCTTATTAGAGTTTGCACCTGAACAAGCTGGATTTTGTCCCCAAGCAAAAAAGCCCTTAATGTTGCCTTGATACATCTGATCAAATAGCATAAGCCAAGAGCAGTTCTGAGTGTCATCTCTCTTTGGCAGATAGCTGTAACAGAAATCATTTTCTTTTGTTGCCTTGTCTCCATATATAGCTTTTAAGTAACTCACTATATACTTAGGTCTATTAGCTAACCAGTTTACACTCTTAGGCTCTTTAGTTTTTGGTGTATATTTTTCAATATATGTCTTGAGATCCACATCACTTGCCACAGGTGTTGGATTATATCCTGTCAAAATATGGAAAAGAAGTCCCTGATCTGTTGATCCCTGAACGTTTGACTCCCCTCTCAAAGCATTAACTCCACCACCTGCCATTCCTATGTTGCCTAGGAGAAGCTGAACAATGGAGAATGTTCTAATGATCTGTGAACCTACAGTATGCTGTGTCCAACCCATAGCATAACACACAGTAGCTGTTCTATCAGGCTTACCAGTTGATGCTAAAATTTTAAATGCTTCTTCTATTTTATCTTTTGGAGCACCTGTGACATTTGATACAGTGTCAATGGTATATCTTGTGAAGTGTTTTTTAAGCAGTTGGAATACACAATTAGGATCTTTTAATGTCATATCTTTTTTAGGCACACCATTTTCATCAAGCTGGAATTTCCAGGTGCTTTTATCATATGCTCTCTTCTTAGGATCGTACCCTGAAAACTCTCCATCCAGGTCTTCTGGTAGTTTAAAGTTTGGATCTACAAGGAACGGCGCATCTGTATAGTGTAAAACATAATCTTTAAAGTATAAGTTGTTGTCAATTATGTATTTTATCAAACCGCCTAAGAAGACTATATCTGTTCCTGAACGTATAGGAACATAAAGATCTGCTTTTGCAGCTGTCCTTGTAAATCTTGGATCAATGACAACAAGCTTTGCCCCTCTTTGTTCTTTTGCTTTCATTATCCATTTCATGGAAACAGGGTGATTTTCTGCAGGATTTCCACCCATTACTAATATGACATCTGAATTTTTAAGGTCATTGTACTGATTTGTCATTACTCCTCTACCGAACGACTCTCCCAGAGCCGCAACAGTAGGAGCGTGTCATATTCGGGCCTGATGTTCAATATAAACAAGTCCCCATGAACGCAGGAGTTTTTGAAGAATATAACATTCCTCATTGTCTAAGGCAGCAGAGCCAACATGAGCAATAGCATCGACTCTATTTACTACTTGACCTTTTTCATTTTTTGTAATGAAATACTTATCCCTTGTCTTTTTCACTAACCTTGCAATTTTGTTTAATGCCTCTTCCCAGCTTATCTTTTTCCACTCTGTTGCTCCAGGCGCGCGATAAAGTGGCTCTGTTACTCTGTACGGATTGTTTGCCATCTGATAAATGGATGCCCCCTTAGGACAAAGAGCGCCCTCGTTAATAGGGCTATCTGGATCTCCCTCAGTGTTGATTACTTTACCATCCTTTACAGATACAATAATGCTACAACCTACTGAACAGTAAGGGCATACTGTCGTTGTCTCCTTGGCGCCCTTTGTTCTTAGCTCTGCTGCATATGCTTTTGCGGGCTCTAAGTTAATTCCTAATGAGCTAAGAAGCAAGGCACCACTGGAGATTTTCAGAAAATTTCGTCTCGTAAGCTCCATATAACCTCCTCCTTCTTCTTTTTAATTTTTTAAAAAAGAAGGGATGCCTTCAGGTTTAATACCTAAAAGCATCCCCTCTCCACCGATTATAATTTTCAGGGGGCTGTATGGAAAATTTAATCGGTTCATCTATAGATTTTATAAACAATTTTTATGCCATAGAGTTTCCCTATATTTTTCAACAGATTTAATAAAATAGAGGGGTGCAACTTTTTTTGCTAATGTTTAATATTTAAAAAATTTTTTCAGGGATCTTTATTTTCTGCAGTCTTTTATTTAGTGCTTGCCTTGTTATACCTAACATAGAGGCGGCAATTCCTTGATTTCCCTTTGCTCTTCTCAATGCCTCTTTTACAAGAAGTTCTTCCATTTCTCTGATGGTAGGAAGTTTTTCAGGAAATCTCATCTGAATATAAAACTTAACTATTTCACTTTTGAGTTCCTTATCAATGGTATTACTAATGTCTATCAAATCTTTAAATACTTCCAGAGAGAGAAAAGAGGATTTACATCTCGCTACCGCATCATAAACAACCATCTTCAACTCTCTTATATTTCCGGGGAAGGTATAATTCATAAGTAATATTACTAATTCCTCAGGATATTTTGGTGGTTTTTTTCCAAGTGATGATGCTGCCTCATTAATAAAATGATCCAATAAAAGAGGTATGTCATCCTTTCTTTCCCGCAAAGGTGGAAGATGCACGTGGTGTGCTTTAAGCCTAAAAAATAGATCCTTTCTGAACTTTCCTTTCATCACCATTTCTTGTATATCCTGATTAGTGGCAACAATTATACGAGCATCCATGGTTTTTGAAATATCGGATCCAATTGGATAGTAAACTCGTTCCTGAATTACTCTTAAAAGTTTAAGCTGCGAGGCTTCGTTCAGATCACCTATTTCATCAAGAAAAAGAGTCCCTCCTCTGGCTTTTGCAATTAACCCTTCTCGGTTTGTTATGGCTCCAGTAAAAGCGCCTTTTCTGTGACCGAAAAGAGTATCAGAAAACATTGTATCATCAAGACCTGCTACATTTACTGCTACAAAATCTCCCTTTTTGCCACTTATCCTATGAATCGCTCTAGCAATAAGCTCTTTTCCTGTTCCTGTCTCTCCAGTAATCAACACAGGTTGGTCAGTTTTAGATATAACTTCTACGTATTTAAATAGACCTCTCATTTTCTGGTTTACTGTAAGAATATCTGAAAAAACATTTTCGTTTTCCAAGGTATCTTCTATTAATCTATATTTCAACCCTGTGATTTCTTCTTTTAGTCTATTCATCTCAAGGGCATTTTTTATTGAAGAAATGAGCTTACTCTTCTCTATAGGCTTTGTTAGATAATCGCTAGCTCCTATTTTCATACACTCCACAGCTGTATCAATCTCTTTTATTGCAGTAATTATGATTACAGGAATTTCTGGATATTCCATTGTTAGATACTTAAGCATCTCAAAGCCAGAGATATGAGGCATTGAAAGGTCAAGTAAAACAGCTGAAAAGGATCTTTCTTTTAAAATAATCGGAAGCTCTCTTGAGTCTTCAATGAGGGTAATATCCTTAATTCCTGCTTGCTTTAAAATTAGAGAATAACTATAAAGAGCATCCTTTTCATCGTCAACTATGGCTATACTATAATTAAATTTTTCCATCGGAATGATAGGGAAGATATACTTTTACAATTGTACCTTTATTTTCCTCTGAGTTAATTGTAATTTCACCGTTGAACTCCTCTATGATTGACTTTGAAAGATAAAGTCCAAGTCCAGAACCACCCATAGAGAGTTTTGTCGAAAAAAATGGTTCAAATATTTGATTTAAAGCATATTTCGGTATACCTATACCCTCATCTTTTATTTCTATGTAAACTCTTTCTCTTTCAACGCCGGTTGAAACAACCACTCTTTTTTCTCTGCTTGTAAGTGCTTGAAGAGCATTTGTAAGTAAATTTATTATGACCTGTTCTAATTTTTGTCTATTACCTTTTATCTCTGGTAAGGAATCAGCCAAATTTAAAGTAAAATTTTCGGTATGGATGAAAATATGATAATTAAGAATCGTAACTACTCTCTTTATAACCTCATTAATGTCAACAAAATGCGACTCAGAATTAAGCCCCTCTCTCACATATTTTTTAAAATCATCTATAGTATCTGTCACTCTATTAATACCTTCTATTAGAGACATCATTAATTTAGGAATGACACTATCAATTTCTGTGGACGGAATTCCGCCAATTAAAAATTCTCCATTCTCATGGCCATATTCTTTTATAATATTCATCACATCATTCCAAGCCTGAAAGGTTATTTTCAAATTATTAACCATAAAATTACAGATATTATTTATTTCATGGGATATACCCGAAGTTATTAAGTCAATCGATTTAAGTTTATCCTGAAGAATGAGCTGGGCATTTTTTCTTCTTCTTTCCTCTTTCTGACGAACTTTTTCAGTTATATCTCTAAAGGTTAAAATTACATATCTTAGCTCTCCAATAGCAAGAGGATATAAATTAAATATTAAAACTCCATTTGAACCATTCTCTCTTTTATAGCTTATAACTCGATTTTCTTCTTCTCTATGGCAATCCCTAATTAACTTAATAAAATTTAGATATTCATCTTCCTGCAAAAAAGAAGAAATTTCGTTACTTTCACCCCAAAATTTTCTCGCTTTTTCATTTAAATATAGAATATCCTGAGTTTCTGCGTTAAAGATAATCAAAGGTTCAGCATATGATTCTATAAATTTTGAAAAAAGTTCTCCTAAGATTGCTTCTCCTTGAATGACTTTCATACCAATTTTATTTTTTCTCTGCCTTTTTCAACTTCTCCAATTTGAAAAGAATTGTAGCCATTTCGCTTAAGTATATTTATTGTTTTTTCAGCGTCTTTCTCTTCTACAATAAATATGTAACCTATGCCCATGTTAAATACTTTAAACATTTCTGACTCACTAACTTTTCCCATTTTTTGTATTAGTAGAAAAACTGGCGGAACACTCCATGTGTTTTTAAAAATAACAGCAGTTGTATTTTCAGGTAATACTCTCGGTAAATTCCCTACAATTCCTCCGCCTGTAATGTGAGCCATACCTTTTACTTTTACTTTTTCTTTTAATGCTTTGTAAGCTTTTACATAAATTTTTGTTGGCTTTAATAACTCCTCTCCTATACTACAACCAAGCTCGGGAATATGCTCATTTATTTTAAATCCTGCGATATCAAACAGAACTTTTCGTGCAAGGGAAAAACCATTGCTATGAAGTCCGGAAGAAGAAACTCCAATTATTGAATCTCCTTCTTTAATTGTTTTTCCATCTATAATCCTTTTTTTCTCTACAATTCCAACTGCAAAACCTGCCAGGTCATATTCGTCTTTTTTATAAAATCCTGGAAGTTCTGCAGTCTCACCTCCAATTAGGGCGCAACCTGATTCTTTACAACCCTCAACAATACCTTTTATAACTTCCGAAGATTTCTCTGCATTTAATTTTCCTGTGGCAAAGTAATCAAGAAAAAATAGAGGTTCTGCACCCACTGTAAGTATATCATTTACACACATGGCAACAAGATCAATACCTACAGTGTCATGTTTATCTAATTCAAAGGCTATTTTTAACTTTGTTCCTACTCCGTCTGTTCCACTCACAAGAACAGGCTCTTTGTATTTTTTCAAATCCAATTTAAAGAGTCCTGCAAAAAGACCTATATCCGTCAAAACCTCCTTCCGAAAGGTTGTCTTAACCATCGGAGATATTAGACGAACAAATCTTTCTCCTTCATCAATATCTACACCGGCTTTTTTATATGTAATACTCATAAAACCTCCCTAATCTTCATACTTATATCCATAGCCCTTGAGGAATGAGTTAGAGCTCCGATAGAAATAAAATCTACACCTGTTAATGCTATTTCTCTAACATTTTGAAGAGATACTCCTCCTGAAGCCTCAAGAAGAACCCTTCCTTTTGCAATTCTAACAGCCTCTCTCATTGTATCTAAATCCATATTATCAAGCATTACAATATCAGCTCCAGCAGAAATAGCCTCCTCAAGCTCAGAAAGCGTATTTACCTCTACCTCTATCTTTTGATGAATACATCTATTTTTAGCCCGCTTTATTGCTTCTTTTATTGTGCCAGCAATCTTAATATGATTGTCCTTTATGAGAATAGCATCATAAAGTGCGAAACGATGATTAAATCCACCACCCACTCGGACAGCATATTTTTCCATAAATCTTAACCCAGGTGTGGTTTTTCTCGTATCAAGAATCTTTACGGGTAACTCTTCCACCTTTTTTACGAATTCTCTTGTTACCGTGGCTATACCTGAAAGTCTTTGAAGAATATTAAGAGAAATGCGCTCTCCTGCAAGAAGAAGTTTAGCATCTGAGGTAATATGGGCTATCTCATATCCTTTTTTTACCCAATCTCCATCTTTGAAAAACTCTTTAAATTCAAATCTTGAAAATCTTTTACCCTCCATCAATAACTCAAAAACCCTTTTTGCAAAGGGAAGCCCTGCAACAAACATATCTTCTTTGCAAAGTATAGAAGCTTTTGCGAGGACTCCATCAGAAACAACAAAATCAGTTGTGATATCACCACTTCCAATATCTTCAAGTATGGCAAGTTTTATGATCTCATCTAAAAGTGGATAAAACATTATTTTCTTAAGAATAATCTTAAGAGACCAAAAATTCCTCCGGCTACTGCAGTTACTGCTAAAGCGCTTTTCCAATCAAATAGAGTTGTTACATTTCCTTCAATATTTTTTCCCACAACTATTAGGGCAGCTGAGTTTTTCACTTCCACATTGCTACCAAGCACAACTCCAGCAGCTGAGCGCTTTATCTTAGCCTCTTCCTTACCAATCGCGACAGGACAAAGGGAGAAATTTACATCTGTTTTATTTCCTACATTCACTGCAGCTATGCATTGATTTAAATTTACATCGCCTGCTTTCATGAAACCAATTGCACCCTGTGTAATATCCACTTTCTCAGCATCCACACTAAGTGCACAAATCTGCTGCATCTCTGCGGTACCAGCTTCAATTGCCTTTACCGTGCTTTGCTTCACGGTCATAAATTCTGCCTCAACAATGTCTATGTTCTGTCCATCCAACTCTATTCTCTCCTCCATGCTTACCTCCTAATTAAGTTCTTCAAGAACCTTAAGATTCTCTTTTATTTTATCACTTCTCCTTAAAAGTTCTTCATACTTTTCCTTGTCTTTTGCAACCACATCCTGAGGTGCATTTTTTATAAAATCTTCGTTCATAAGCTTTTTACCAAGAAATTTTATGTCTTGTTCTGCTTTTGAAAGTTCTTTTGTAAGCCTTCTTTTTTCCTGTTCTATGTCTATCATATCTTTAACTGGAATATAAATCTCAAAATCCCTTTTTACTGATATGGCTGAACCTTTCTGTCTTACAATGTCTTCTTCAATTTTCAATTTTTTTGCTCTTGATAACTTTTGTATAAATTTTTCACCTTTTTTTAAAATTTCCTTTGCTTCGATGGTATGGGGTTTAATGAAAACCTCTATACCTACCGATGGTGCTATATTTAACTCACCTCTTATACTTCTTATTCCTGAAATGGCTTCAATTATGAAATCCATCTTTGCAATAGCTTCTTCATCCTTTTCAATTAAATCAGGCATTGGATAGGATGAAATCATTATGGAAGTTTTTTTTCTTAGAATATGAAGCCATATTTCTTCTGTAACAAATGGCATAAAGGGATGTAGAAGTTTAAGAATAGTTTCAAACACATAAAATAGGCAGTTCACTGTCTCAATCTTTTCTTCGCCTTCTGCATATAGAACTACCTTTGAAATCTCAATATACCAATCACAAAACTCATGCCAGAGAAACTGATAGATGGCATTTGCAGCATCATTGAATCTGTAAGCCTCAAGGGCTCTATTGGTTTCATAGATGGCATCAGAAAGTTTAGATAAAATCCATCTATTTTCTAAGGATTTTAACTCTTCAACTTTAATATCTTCCTTTGTTCTTAAGTTAGCAAAGGTAAGAATAAATTTCATAGCGTTCCAAAGCTTATTTATAAAATGCCTGTATCCCTCCACTCGTTCTTCAGAAAACTTAATGTCTCTTCCTTGAGCTGCAAAAGCTGCAAGGGTAAATCTGAATGCATCTGCTCCGTATTTCTCTATCATTAAAACAGGGTCTATTACATTTCCCTTTGATTTGCTCATTTTTTGACCCTTAGAGTCTCTTACCAGTGCATGTATATAAACATCCCTGAATGGCTCTTTCCCCATAAATTTCATTCCCATCATAATCATCCGAGCAACCCAGAAAAATATTATGTCAAATCCTGTAACAAGCACACTTGTCGGATAAAATCTTTTTAAATCCTCTGTTTCATCTGGCCATCCGAGTGTTGAAAAGGGCCACAAAGCAGATGAAAACCATGTATCGAGAACATCGGGATCTTGAATGAGTTCCTTACCTCCACAATAGGGACACTCCTTCGGTTCTTGTCTATCTGCAATAGGGACAATTTCTTTCGGAATTTTTATTATTTTTGCCTTTTGTTCTATCTCCTCCCTTGAAATTCCCTCTTTTCTGAGTTCGTTAAAGGTACCTCCCCAAATTTCTTTACCATTCTTGATTAAAGGCTTATAAAAGAGAATTTGTATTAAATCTCCCTGACTTCTGCCCTCTTTATTCTTACAGTCTGCACAGTACCAGATAGGGATTCTATGTCCCCACCAAAGTTGCCTTGATATACACCAATCCTTAATATCTCTCATCCATGCATAATAATTATTTACCCATCCCTCTGGAATAAATCTGATTTTACGCTGTTCAACAATTTTTACTCCTTCCTCAGCAAGCGGTTTTATTCGAACATACCACTGAACAGTCTGGAAGGGTTCAATTACTGTTTTACATCTATAACACTGTCCTACTGCATGTCTATGTTTTTCTATTTTCTCTATTAAACCCGCATCTGTAAGTTCAGCAATTATTTTTTTCCGTGCATCATACCGGTCAAGATTTTTGTACGGACCTGCTTCCTCAGTCATTTTTCCTTCTTCATCTATTACGCACACATAGGATAATTTATGCCTCTGGGCAATCTCGGCATCGTTAAAATCATGGGAAGGCGTTACTTTAACTGCTCCTGTTCCAAATTCCATATCAACAGCATTGTCAGCTATGATAGGAATTTCTCTCTTAATTATAGGTAAAATAAGAGTTTTACCAATGAAAGCTCTGTATCTTTTGTCCTCTGGATTTACAGCAACTGCTGTATCTCCAAGCATTGTCTCTGGTCTTGTGGTAGCTACTGTTATATACTGAGTAGGATCTTCTTTTAATGGATACTTAATGTAATAAAGTTTTCCTTCTATTTCCTCATGCTCAACTTCAAGGTCTGATAGAGCTGTGTGACATCTCGGACACCAGTTAATAAGTCTTAAATCCCTATATATTAAACCTTCCTCAAAAAGTTTTAAAAAAACCTCTTTTACTGCTCTGCTTAAACCTTCATCCATTGTAAAGCGAAGTCGAGACCAATCACAGGATGCTCCCAGTCGCTTAAGTTGATCTATAATTTGACCTCCACAGGCTTCCTTCCACTGCCATATGCGGGCAAGAAATGCGTCTCTACCCAAGTTATATCTATCTGTTCCTTCCTGGAGAAGTTGCCTTTCTACCACATTCTGTGTTGCAATACCGGCATGGTCCGTTCCAGGTAACCACAAAACGCTGAAGCCTAACATTCTCTTCCAGCGAGCTAAAATATCCTGAAGGGTGGCATTTAGTGCATGTCCCATGTGAAGTGTTCCTGTCACATTCGGCGGAGGTATAACTATGCTAAAGGGCTTTTTACGAGTATCCTCATCAGGCTTAAAAAATCCGCTTTTTTCCCAAAATTCATATAGCTTCATTTCCATATTTTCTGGGCGATAGGTATCGGATATAGAAAATCCATTCTCAAACATATCTTTTTTCTAAAACCTCCGTAAGTTTTTTAAACATAGTGGCTAATTGTCTTTCTATCTCTTCTTTTATGTAGGGTTTTAATTTTTCAAGTATTTCAAGTTCTTCAGATTCTTTTGAAGTAGGAATTCCAGGTTCTACCTTTGAAACATGGGATGTAATTTCTGGTACTATTTTGGAGATAGAAATTTGAGGTTCGGAAATAAAAGGCATGAATAACTTTTCTTTCAAGTCATCAAAGCTGAAAGGTTTTGAGATAACTTCAATTCCAAGATTTTTGAAAGCCGATAAATCAGTGGACGAGTAAAAATCAATGACTAAAAAAATTGGTACTACAAGTGAATATTTCTCTCTTACTGTTTTGCAGATATCCAATAGCCTGCTAATGCCCAAATTTTCATCCAAAAGAATAACATCGGGCTTGTAAAAATATAGTTTCCCAATCGCTTCTTCTGGCTCTTTAGCACCTATAAAATGCATGTCCTCCGCAGGAGAAAGATTTTTTAAATAATCAGTTAAAAGGAACTCATTTTCAATTAAAAGTATCCTTGCCATTTTATTTCTCCCTCATTGTTTCTTCTGTCTGTTTTGTTTTCATTCTCTTTATAAGTTCCTGGTAGGATTGAGTACGGATAATCTTGTTGAACTGGCTACGATAATTACTTACAAGACTTACTCCTTCGATAACAATATCATAAACTTTCCAATCTGTACCTGTGAAGTAGAGTCTGTAGTCAATAGGTACTTCTTTTTTGTCAGTAGTAATAATTTTTGTTTTTACATCTGCATATCTGCTGTTTTCAATCTTTTCATCGAGATAAACTATCTCTTCATTGCTGTATGACTCTATTTTGTCTATGTATGAACGCTCAAGCAAGTCTTTGTAAAGCTCTACAAATTCCTTTTTCTCTTGTGGGGTTCTTTCTCTCCAATAAATACCAAGAGAGCGTTTTGACATTTCCTCAAAATCAAAGATTTTACCTATCTCTATTCTTAATAGTTTTCTTCTTTGCTCTTTTTTAGTCTGACCTTTATATTTTGGGTCTTTAAGAATATTGATTACTTTGTCCACCGTTTTTTTAATCTGGTCCTTTGGAGAAACCACTCCAAAACTCAAATGAGGCAGGAAAAAAGTTATTACCATTAAAGCTAAAATAAGCCTTTTAAAAATCATCTACTTTGTCCCCCTTTCACTTTTATCAAGGCCTGATGCGTTCATTAAATTTGCAATTGCCATTTTTTGATTATAAAGTGACTTTAAATGATTTATCCTAGTAGTTGCATAGGCAAGAACAGCATCTGCAAGATCCTTTGTATCTCCTATTCCCATGTCAATGTTAGCATCAACCGTTACAAGCCATTTTTTTGCATTCTGAAATGCCTCCTCCATATCCTTCGCACTTTTTGAAGCCTCTAAATATTCTAAATAGGCCTTCATTATCTGCAAAGGGATACCTTGTTCTGCTAACTTTTTCTTTTCAAGAATCTTTTCATACTCAAGCTCTGCTTCCCTTATTTTGCCTTTAGTAATACCAAAATCTATGTTAAGTTTCATTCCAAGCACTGCTGCAACATAGGAAGTATTCAGGGGATCAGATATATAGGGATTGTGGATTCTATCTCTATTTGTAGCTCCTGAAAAATTGCCCTTGATTAAAGCGAATATCTGGGGATAGAGATTGCTTTTTTCCACATCTATAAGAGCCTGCCTTGCCTTAAGTCCTTCATTAATCTGAATCATTTCTGGTCTGTGCTTGAAAGCGTTTGCTATTAAATCATCCTTAGCGAATGATAACTCTTCATATTTTAGAGAAGGTGTTATAATATCTAAATTTTGAAAAGAGGTGAGTCCTGTCATAAACTTAAGGGCTTCAACGATTATCTTCTCATTTTTATCAATTTCATTAAGATTTCTGTTTACCTCTCCAAGGTAAGTCCTCAGTTTGTAAAGTGTCAGCTCTTCAGCAGATGGAATGTCCTTTTTTAAATCCTCCTCTGTCCTTTTTATTGCCTTCTCTAAATCATTCTTTATTTCATTTGCAAGAACTCTTAAATCCCGCACTAAAGCAAGACTCCAATATAATTCCTTTGTTTTGACTATTAATTCAGAGCGTTTTTTTTCTAATTCAGCCTCTGAAACCTTTATTACACCCAAAGCCGCTTTTTTATAGGAAGAAATCTTTCCAAAAGTATAAATTGGCTGTAAAACCTGCATTGTAAGCATTCCAAAAACACCGTTAATAGTAGTTGATTTTTCATTTGTTTTGATTTCCGGTGATATAGCTTCTTTTTCAGCCTTTGGGGAAGGTCCTGCAAGCGCCATAATTTCTATCTGAGGAAAAGCTCCTCCCTCTGCCTGTTCTAATTTTGCCTTATAAATTTCAATGTCCTTTTTATATTCTCCAAGCTCAGGATGAAATTTCATTACTCTGTCAATGCAACCTTTTAAATCTAGAACAATCTTATCGTCTGCAGAACAAATAGCAGGTAAAAACAAAAGAAAGACAATAAAAAATAATGGTTTAAATTTTTCCGAACACATATTTCGCCAAGACCTCCTCTATATCAATTGATGATTCTGTTTCCCTAATTTTTCCTCCCTGAGCAATGTATTGGTCAGAACCTCCAGGAGTTATTTGAATATACTTCTCTCCTATAAGCCCCTTTGTTCTTACTGAAGCAATAGAATCCTCAGGAAGTCTTATTGAACCGTAAATTCTAATCTCCACCACAGCATGATACCTTTCATTTATTGTTACTTTTTCCACAGAACCAACAGGAACTCCCGCAATTTCAACTATTGAGCCTTTCTTTATTCCACCTACTTTGTCAAATTCAGCATAAACATAATAAGAATCAGAGGAAAACATTTCAACCTTTCCCAACCTAAATGAGAGATAACCAAGGGCAAGAATGCCTATAAGGACAAATATTCCAACAGCTATTTCAAGATTTTCTCTTTTCATTATTATCCTCCACTTTCTATTCCAATTATAAAATTTTTTACTACTATATTATCACTTTTTTGGATTTCCTCTGGTGTTCCAACCTCTATAATCCTTCCATCATGTAAAAGTGCAACTCTGTCAGAAATTTCAAATATTTCAGGAATTTCATGACTTATGATAAGACCTGTGAATCCATACAATCGCTGGGTATCTCTGATGAGTTTATGGATAGACCGCACTAAGATCGGATCAAGTCCTGTGGTAGGTTCGTCAAAAAGAATAATCTTAGGTTTCCCAATAAGAGCCCTTGCAAGAGCAACTCTTTTTCGCATCCCTCCACTTAATTCAGCCGGGTATTTATTCTGCATTTCTTCTAATCCAACATCTCCAAGTGCCTGAATCACTCTATCATGAATCTCTTTTTTACCTAATTTTGTCTTTTCTCTTAGCGGAAAAGCTACATTCTCATAAACAGTCATTGAGTCAAATAGAGCTCCTCCCTGGAATACAACCCCTATATCCGCTCTGATTTCATCGAGTCTTTGTCCTTTCAGTTTCGTAATATCCTCTCCTTTTATGAGAATACTCCCTCTGTCTGGTTTTAGCAAACCTATAATATGTTTCAATAAGACTGACTTTCCTCCCCCACTTCTTCCTATAATGGCAGTAACCTCACCCTCTTGAATAGAGAGATTTACTCCCTTTAGAACCTGCTGTTTTCCAAAGGATTTATGCAGATTTCTAATCTCAATCACAGGAGAAATGCTCCTAACATATAATCCCAGATTAGAATTACCACTGAGGATAAAACAACCGCATTGGTAGTAGCTCTACTTACTCCTCTTGCTCCGTACCCAGCAGTGTATCCCATGTAGGTACAAATCCAGGTAACAAGCAATCCAAAGCTTAGAGATTTGTATAAGCCGATTCTTATGTCCTGCATATCCACATAGAGCTCCATTTGGGAAAAATATGTTCCCTCACTCAGTCCAAGAGCATGTACAGAGACAATGTAGCCTCCGTAAATACCAACAACATCAAAAATTGCGGTTAAAAGAGGAAAAGTAACTATTCCTGCAAGAATATTTGGCACTACCACATATTTTATGGGATTCACAGCCATTACTGTAAGAGCATCTATCTGTTCAGTTATCTTCATAATTCCTATCTCAGCCGTCACTGCAGAGCCTGCCCTACCTGTAACCATTAAAGCACACAAAACAGGACCAAGCTCTCTAATAAGAGAAAGGGCTACCACAGGTCCAAGCAGAGCTTCTGCTCCAAATTTATTAAGAGCATAAAATCCCTGCAAGGCAAGAACCATTCCACTAAAGGCTCCTGTAAAAATTACAACTATTAGAGATTTGTTTCCAAAAAATCTTACCTGCCTTAAAAAATTACGAACCTTAAGAGGAGGTGAAAAAATGTGATATATGGAATTCAGAAGAAAGATAAACATCTCTCCCACAAATTTCAATAAATCTAAAGAATATCTTCCGATTAACTTTAAGAAAGCAAACATGGAGATTTTAAGATATCTATTTATTCTTTATTTTGTCAATAGTTACAAAGCATCACTAATTTGCCGATATAAAATTTCACAACCTGATTTTATGCACTTTTAGACACGCTTAAACAAGACCTCATTAAATGAAGACACATTTTATTTAACAAACTAAATATTTTGAAGAGTTATATCTTCTTAATCCACCTAACATAGCCTAATACCCTTTACACTTTTCAAAGCAGATTTTTCTCTTACTTTGTTTACTAATATCAAAAATCTTTTACTGATAAAACTTGAACAAAAAATGCATCCTCTCTTTTTATTTCTACCTTAAATCTATTGTAGTCTGAGTATAATCTTGCTGCTATGAAGACATCAAGGTTAACAAATGAGATGGATATATGGAGATTGGTAAAGGATAGAGTGACCTATGTGAGCGAATAATTGGATCTCTGAAAACATAGAGTATGCATTTCGTCACTGCGAGGCCACTAAGTGGCAGAGGCGGTCTCAAAGACTAACGGAATGAGATCCCTTCGTCGCTCATGCTCCTCGCAATGACATCCTTCTTTTGTCACTGCGAGGCCACGAAGTGGCCGTGGCAGTCTCTATCAGTCACTGCGAGGGACTCGATGTCCTGAAGCAGTCTCTAAGTAAATCCTACAAAGAGGCAACTACGAGATTGCTTCGCTTTGCTCGCAATGACATAAGAGGGGGGCTCGCAATGACAGAAAGGGGTATAGGTTCTAATTGCAAGAATAGAGGGGAACGTAGAGAGATGATCAGATTCGCAAATTAGATAACAAGGGATGAGGGTAATAGAGACAGTTAGAAGAATATAAGATAGTTTAAATTCAGCTTAGAGGGTGGGTAGACTAATTTGTAGATGATAATTCATTGATTTACAGAGGCTTTTAAGTTTCTAGTTATAAAGTCGGGTCTGTAAAAATTTTGATAACTGAAGGGATTAGACCTCACAGCAGTCTTGAAAATGAAGGCATATCAAGGCTCTATGTTTTTCTACACGCTCTATCAGCAAATTAGGGAAAAAAAGTTTTTATTGACAAAAAGTAAGGTGTTTTTTTAATTTAGTAAGTGCTTACATGCCTATTTTGCTTTGGAGGCAAGATGAAAACACTTAAAAATATTTTTCTCTTTATTTCAATGGCCATATTTCTCTTATCCTGTTCAAAGTCGCCTTCAAAAAAAACTCCTCCACCAGTTCCTGTTGTAGTCACATCTGTTTTAGTGAAAGACACTCCTCTTCAGCTTTCTTTGATTGGTAATGTGGAAGCCTATTCAACGGTAACAATAAAATCAAGAGTTGAAGGACAACTCCTCAAAGCCTTAGTAAAGGAGGGAAGCGAAGTTAAAAAAGGACACTTACTCTTTGTAATTGACCCAAGACCTTTTGAAGAAAACGTAAGACAAGCAGAGGCTACACTTCTTAGTACAAAAGCCCAATTGTCTTTTGCAATGGCTGACTTAGAAAGATACGACGAATTATACAAAGAAGGGCTTGTCTCTCGTCAACAGTTTGAAAAAATAAACACAACCTATGAATCTTTAAGAGCAAATGTGAAGGCACAGCAAGCCTTACTTGATAATGCCCGACTTCAGTTAAGTTATTGCTACATCTACTCGCCAATTGATGGAAAAGTTGGTGTTATTTCTGTTCATCCTGGTAATATGATTAAGGCAAATGATACTCAGATAACAACACTAAATCAAATAACGCCAATTTATGTAAGATTCTCTGTTCCAGAGGGAGAACTCTTAAGAATAAAAAAGGCTATGAAGGAGGGTTCTCTTAAAACTGAAGTTGTGGTAAAGGGAGTAGATTCTACCTACACTGCCACAGGTAAAGTAGTATTCATAGATAATGCTGTTGATCCAGCCACAGGAACTATAAAGCTTAAGGCTGAGTTTGAAAATAAAGACAAAATGCTATGGCCAGGTCAGTTCGTGAATGTTTTTTTAACCTTAGGTATAAAAAAGGATGCTATAGTGATTCCATCAAAGGCTCTTCAGCTTGCCGAAGAAGGAGCCTATGTGTTTGTTGTGGACAAAGAGAAAAAAATTGCAGAAAAAAGACCTGTTTCTGTTGCATTCAGACACTCTGAAGATGTGGTTATCGAAAAGGGATTATCTCCGGGTGAAATTATAGTTATTGACGGTCAAGTAAGGCTTACTCCAGGCGCAAAGGTGGAGATAAAAAATAAATGAATCTTTCCGAAATATTCATTCGCCGTCCTGTAATGACAACTCTTTTAATGATCACTATAGTGGTTTTTGGATTAGTTGGTTATCGTTATTTACCAATCGCAGAGCTTCCAAATGTTGATTTTCCAACTATCTTAGTTACTGCCAATCTTCCCGGTGCCTCACCAGAGACAATGGCTTCAGCTGTTGCAACCCCCCTTGAGCGAGAATTTTCGACAATATCAGGGCTAAAATCCATGAATTCTGTTAATGCAAGAGGAGTAACCCAGATAACTTTGGAGTTTGATTTAAATAGAGACATTGACTCTGCAGCTCAAGATGTTCAAACCGCAATAGCAACTGCTTCGAGAAATCTTCCGGCTAATATGCCATCACCTCCAACTTTCAGAAAGGTAAATCCTGCTGATATGCCAATTTTATATTTTGCGATCACCTCCTCTACTATGCCTCTCTACAGGCTCCATGAATATGCCGATACTTTGCTTGCACAAAATATTTCTATGGTAAATGGTGTTGCTCAAGTGCAGATTTTCGGTGCTCAAAAATATGCGCTTCGAGTTCAAATCAATCCCTATTTACTTGCAGCAAGAGGCATAGGAATTGATGAGGTCGAAGGAGCAATAAAAAAAGGAAATGTAGAACTTCCTACAGGTACAGTTCAGGGAACTTATCAAGCCTTTACAATTCAAGCCACTGGTCAACTTTTAACAGCCTATAACTTCAACGAGCTTATAATTGCTGAAAAGAATGGTTCTCCGGTAAAGATTAAAGACATTGGTAAAGCAATTGATAGTGTAGAAAACGATAGAATTGCTGCATGGTATGGAAGTCAAGGAAATCTCCAGCGAGCAATGATTTTAGCCATTTATCGTCAGCCAGGCACCAATACCGTAGAAGTTGCAGAAAGCGTAAAAAAGAAAGTAGAAGAATTAGGCAAACAAATACCTCCAGGTGTTAAGTTAAACCTTCTTTACGACCGTTCTATTTCAATAAAAGAGTCTGTAAGAGATGTCCAATTTACGCTTCTTTTCACTGTATTTTTAGTAGTGCTAGTTATTTTTATTTTTCTAAGACGACTGTCAGCCACACTAATTCCTTCAGCTGCTCTTCCCATATCTATTATTGGAACCTTTGGCATAATGTATTTACTTGGTTATAGCTTAGATAATCTTTCCTTAATGGCTCTTACTCTATCAATAGGTTTTCTTGTGGATGACGCAATTGTGATGCTTGAAAATATTGTTCGTCATCTTGAGAAAAAAACACCTCCCTTAGAGGCTGCTCTAAGAGGCTCAAGAGAGATTGGCTTTACAATTCTATCCATGACACTTTCCCTTGTTGCAGTTTTTATTCCTGTGCTATTTATGGGTGGGATTGTTGGAAGACTTTTTAAAGAGTTTGCGGTTACAATCTCTGTGGCAATCCTAATCTCAGGGGTTGTCTCACTTACTCTTACACCTATGATGTGTAGTCGATTTTTAAAAGTAGAAAAGGAGGAAAAAGGCAAATTTTATAATTTTCTTGAGAAAGGATTTAATTGGATGCTTAATATTTACAAAATTAGCCTTAGCTGGTCGCTTAAAAATCATAAATTTATCATGATTGCCTCAGGTGTTATTCTTCTTTTTACTGTAATTTTATTCATTAAGATACCTAATGGCTTCCTGCCAAGTGAAGATAAAGGACAGATTTTTGTTGTTACAGAGGGAAGTGAAGATGTATCCTTTGAGGAAATGGTAAGGCATCAACTTATGCTTGCAAATGTTGTCTTAAAAGAACCCTATGTAAAAGCATTTATGGCCTCTGTAGGTCCAGGACCTGGCTCTCCTGCTTCAAATGCAGGTCGTATATTTATTCATCTTAAACCCCGTTCAGAAAGGCCTCATGTGGATAAAATTATAGAATCTCTGAGGCCAAAACTTATGTCAGTCCCAGGCATTAAAGCTTATCCTCAAAATCCTCCAACTATTCGATTAGGCGGAACACTAACAAAAAGTCTCTATCAATTTACGCTATCAAGTTCCAACATTAATGAACTTTATCAATACGCACAAAATTTTGAAGAGAAAATGCGAGAAATACCTTTAACCCAACTTCATCACAAAAACTAAAAAATCCCTTATAAATCAATGAGACATACTTTTTAAATTAGTCTACAGCCTTCTGGGCATTCTCATAACTACTAAATGCCTTCACATCAAGTCCTAATAACT
>Ga0209721_1001036_pt1 | contig 22221 bp, 21 predicted proteins | sample TshhotsprinmetaG_FD_184139 | JGI IMG/M metagenome (GOLD analysis project Ga0209721, IMG submission 184139) | Hot spring microbial communities from South Africa to study Microbial Dark Matter (Phase II) - Tshipise hot spring metaG (SPAdes)... | ecosystem: Environmental > Aquatic > Thermal springs...
GTGGCGCAGCAGGTCGGTGGCAAGGGCGGCGGCAAGCCCGACTTGGCGATGGCCGGTGGCAGCGATGCCCGCCGCTTGCCGCAGGCGCTGGCCGGCGTGGTGGACTGGGTGGCGGCGCGCGCCTGAGCGGTGCCGGGTCGGGTGCCCGCCGGGGTATCCGGCGCATGCCCCTGTGGAGGCTCGACGAAGCGGCGCGTGCCTGCTCTGTGTTCAGGTGCCGATCAGCGTCCATGCGCCCAGCACGGCCAGCAGGGCGGCAGCACCCAGGTGGATGGCGCGCACGGGCAGTCGATGCGCCATCCGCTCACCCAGCCAGACGGCGGGGGCGTTGGTCAGCATCATGCCCAGTGTGGTGCCCAGCATCACGGCCAGCCAGGTCTGATACTGCGCGGCCAGCGCCACGGTGGCCACCTGCGTCTTGTCGCCTATTTCGGCCAGAAAGAACAGTGCGGTGGTGGTGCCAAATACGCCCCAGCGGCTGCGCGTGGGGGCGACCTCGTCGTCGTCCACCCGGTCGGGGATCAGCATCCACGCCGCCATGGCCAGAAAGCCGGCGCCCAGGATCCAGCGCAGCACGTCGGCAGTGAGCCAGGCCGCCAGCAGCACGCCCAGCCCGGCAGCCGCGGCGTGGTTGAGAAGGGTAGCGACCAAAATGCCCGCCACGATGAGCCCGGGCTGGCGAAAGCGCGCGGTCAGCAGCAACGCAAGCAATTGGGTCTTGTCGCCGATTTCGGCCAACGCCACCAATCCGGTGGAGATGAGAAACGCTTCCATGGTGTGTCCCGCAGGCTGGCTTCCATTCCATGGCCGCGTCCCTCCCAGCCCGTTACCAAGAGACAGCGGCCATGGGTCTTGCCAGACGTGCGAGTTGCCACGACCATGCCGCGGTGCGGCAAGCGTGTTGACCGTGGCCCCGCCGAAGCGGCGGGCGGCTACTCCCCCAAAGGCAACGCGAGTGTAGCGTGTTTTGGGTGTGTCACCGCCATCGTTTGTCGGCGCACTGCCCGAATGCGGTTATCTGCCTGCCTCGTGCGGGCACTGCGGGTCCGTGCCATCATCGCGGTGGCGCTGGCCAGCAGGGGTATGGGCATGGTCGGTGCTGGCCCTGCTTTGCGCACAGCACTGCCATGCGTCGAGCGTGCGTGTGCTTTGGAAGCTGCGCCGCTGGCCGGTGATGGGGTCGTCGAAGGCGATAGCCTGCGCCAACAGCTGCAGCGGCTGCGCGTAGTCTTCGGGATCGTCGGGCCCGCGGCGCACTTGCGGGTAGAACGGGTCGCCAACGATGGGCACGCCCAGCGCGGCCATGTGCACGCGCAGCTGGTGCCGCTTGCCGGTGACCGGGCGCAACCGGTAGCGTGCGTAGCGTCCGTTGGGTTCCAGGCGTTGCAGGGGTTCGATCCAGGTTTCGCTGTTGGGCGGCAGGCCCTCGGCGGGGTCGGCCTCACGCATGCGAAAGAAGGCCGCCTCGTCTTCGCGTAGGTGGCTGACACGCCGCTGCGGCCAGGTGAGGTCGTCACGCCAGGGGGCAATCGCTACGTAGATTTTTTCGACGCGCCGCTCGCGAAAGAGGCGTTGGTAGGCGTTGCGCTCGCTGGCGCGCACGCTCAGCAGCACCAAGCCCGCGGTTTCGCGGTCGATGCGGTGCAGCGGGCTGAGTTCCGGCAGGTCCAGCTCGCGCTTGAGGCGCACCAGCAAGGTTTCGCGCACGTAACGTCCACCGGGGGTGACGGGCAGAAAGTGCGGCTTGTCGGCCACCAGCAGATGTTCGTCCCGAAACAGCACCGTGGCGTGAAAGGGGATGGGGGTTTCGTCGGCCAGGGTGCGCCAGTAGTAGACGCGCTGGCCGTGCAGGTAGGGGGTGTGTTCGGCAAGCGGCCGGCCCTGCTCATCCAACACGTGGCCGTTGCGCATCCGCGCCCGCCATTCGCTGCGCGGGATGCGCGGCAGGCGCTCGGCCAGGTAGTCCAGCAGCGTGGACCACGGACAGTGGCGCAGCCGCGGCAGCGCCAGGCAGCTGGGCGAGACGCCGTCGCGCATGGGTATGCCGGTACTTTGGGGTGGGCGAGCCATGGGGCAGTGGGTGGGCGCGGGAGCGTGTCGGGCGGTGTGGAGGGGTGCGATCGTCAGCGCGCTGGCGGGCTGCCCGCGAGTCGAGGCAAAGGCGTTACACGGGTGTGCGCCCAGGCACCCGAGCCAGTACGCGCAAGTCGGTCCCCACGGGGTGAACCGATTTCCACTCCAGTGGCCAGCCGTCTTCTAACCGCGTCAGTGGCCCCAGTTCGGCGATGCCAACACCGGTGCCCAACAGACGCGGCGCCAGGTACAGCAGCAGTTCGTCCACCAGGCCCGCGCGCCACCATGAGGCATTGAGCTTGGCCCCCGCCTCGATGTGCAGCTCGTTGATCTCGCGCGCGGCCAAGTCGGCCAGCACAGCGGGCAGATCGACCTTCGGGGGACCGCTAGGGGTCTTGGGCGGGCCGGGCGGCCGGTCTACCAGGGTCACGCCCAAGGCGCGCAGTGCCTCGGCCTTGGCGCGTTGCGCGTCGCTGACGGCGTCGCCCAAGGCGGTGTAGAGCAGCACGGCGCCCGGCGGCTGCAGGATGCGCGCGCCCAGGTCGATGTCCAGCGCCGAGTCCAGCACCACCCGCAGCGGCTGGCGCGCCGTGGGCACGAGCCGCACGTCCAGCCGCGGATTGTCGCTGCGCACGGTGCCCGCGCCGGTGAGCACGGCCCCAGCGCGGCGGCGCCAGGCGTGGCCGTCGGTGCGCGCGGCCTCGCCCGTAATCCACTGGCTGGCGCCGTTGGGCAGCGCGGTGATGCCGTCCAGTGATGCGGCCACTTTCATGCGCACCCAGGGGCGGCCATGGCGCATGCGTTGCCAAAAGCCGATGTTGCGCTCGCGCGTGGCCACCGCGGCTGGATGATCAGGGGGTAGTATCTGCACGTCGATGCCCGCAGCACGCAAGCGCTCCACCCCCCGACCAGCCACGCGCGGGTTGGGGTCGATGGCGGCGATGACGACGCGCGCCACCCCGGCGGCGATCAGTGCATCGCAGCACGGCGGCGTGCGGCCGTGGTGGCTGCACGGCTCCAGCGTCACCCACACGGTGGCACCGCGCGTGTCGGCGCCAGCGGCGTGCGCGGCGCGCAGCGCCATGATCTCGGCGTGCGCGTCGCCCGCCGCCTGGGTGTGGCCTTCGAAGACGCGCCCGTCGCAGGTCTGCAGCCGACAGGCCACCCGTGGGTTGGGGTCGGACAACCCTTCGGCGCGCTGCGCTAGCGCGTCCAGTTGCGCCCACAGCGCGGCGGCTTCGTCGCCAGCCTCAAACACGGGCGGCTTCCTCGCGGCGCCGAAACACCAGATCCCACACCCCATGGCCCAGGCGCAGGCCGCGCTGCTCGAACTTGGTGGGCGGCCGGTAGTCGGGGCGTGGTGCGTACCCGCCCAGCGCGGGGTCGGTGCTGGCGTTGGCGAGTAGCGGCTCGGCCGACAGCACCGCCAGCATCTGCTCGGCGTAGGGCTGCCAGTCGGTGGCCAGGTGTACGTAACCGCCGGGCTTGAGGCGGCTGGCCAGCAGCGCCACGAACGGCGGCTGGATCAACCGGCGCTTGTGGTGGCGCTTTTTGTGCCACGGATCGGGAAAGAAGATGTGCACCCCATCCAGTCCGGTTTCCGGCTGCTGCGGGGTCCACGCGGGCAGCATGTGCTGCAGGACCTCCACCGCGTCGTGCTGAATGATGCGGATGTTGGTCAGGCCCTGCTCGCCGATGCGCTTGAGCAGTGCGCCCACGCCCGGTTCGTGCACCTCGCAGCACAGAAAGTTATCGTTGGGGCGCAGCTGCGCAATGTGTGCGGTGGCTTCACCCATGCCAAAGCCGATTTCCAGCACCAGTGGCGCGCGCCGCCCGAAGGCCGCCACCGCGTCCAGCGGGGCGGGTCCATAAGGCAGCACGAAGCGCGGCCCCAACGTTTGCAGGGCGCGGGCTTGGCCACTGGTGGTGCGGCCGGCGCGGCGCACGAAGCTGCGCACGGTCTTGGGATGGGGCACACTGGTTGGCGCGCCAAACCCTGCGATGGCGGTGTTGCAGGGCGCAGACACAGCGCGGACCACGGCAGAGGCGGTGTCTGGCCGTGCTGTGGCAATGGAGGTGTCTGCAGCAATGGCGGAAAGCGAGGGATCGGTGTGCGTCACGACCCCGATTGTAGAGAGCAGGCGGCCTCTGGTGCTGCTGCGTGGACGGTGGACGGTCGACCTCAGCGTGCCGCCCAAGCGTCAGTCCACGCGCGCAGGCTGGTGTGGAGCGTGGCGTGGGCAGGTGGCAGGCCCAGTACCGCTGCGGCTGCCGACAGCGCGGTCAATGGGTCGTGAAGGTCCAGCGGCTGCGCGCCATTTTGCTTGGAGAGCTTTTCGCCGTTGGGGCCCAGCACCAGTGGCGTGTGCAGGTAGCACGGCGTGGGCAAGCCCAGCGCGCGCTGCAGCACGATCTGGCGCGCGGTGTTGTCGGCCAGGTCTTGGCCGCGCACCACGTGGGTGATGCCCTGGGCAGCGTCGTCCACCACCACCGCCAGTTGGTACGCCCACAGGCCGTCGGCGCGGCGCAGCACGAAGTCGCCCACCTCCGCTGCCACATCCTGCGCCTGCGCGCCCAGCCGCCGGTCATGCCACGGCAGCGGCACCGGCAGGCCCAGCGCGGCGACGACGCGGCCGACGTGCAGCCGCCACGCGCGCGGCGGCCGCCCACGCAGTCCCCCGTGTTCGGGACGGCAGGTGCCGGGGTAGGGCCGTGCGTGGTGGCGTGTGCGCGGCACACCGCGCGCATGCCATGCCGCCTCGATATCCTGCCGGGTGCAGGCGCAGGGATAGGCCCAGCCCGCATCGACGAGGCGCCGCAGCGCCTGCGCGTAGGCGGCGTCGCGGGTGGACTGGCGCCAGACGGGCTCGTCCGGGTCCAGGCCGCAGGTGGCCAGTTGCGTCAGGATGGCCCGGTCGGCGCCGGGCACGCAGCGCATGCGGTCCACGTCCTCGATGCGCACCAGCCACGCGCCGCAGTGGGCGCGCGCATCCAGCCAGCTGGCCAGCGCCGCCACCAGCGAGCCGGCGTGCAGCAGCCCGGTGGGGGAGGGTGCAAACCGGCCGCGGTAGGTCGTGGTGGGGAGCCGGTCCCCCATGTTGGGGGTGGGATCGGTACGCGGGGCAATCACGGGTGGCACGGCGCTCGGTGTGGACAAAGGCGTTCGTTCAGGGTAGACGTCCGGTTTCAATCACCGTCAGCGCCAGCTCCAGTCCCGACAGAAACGCGTCTTCGACGCGGTGACCAAGGCACCAGTCACCACACAGGCCCAGGCCGCTGGGGGCATCCCACAGGCAGGGCTGCCCCAGCGCTTGCTGGGTTTGCGCGTAGCGCCAGCGGTGTGCCACCGCGTGCTCGGGGGTGGCGGCGATGCCCGTGAGCTCGGCAAAGGCGCGCAGCAGCTTGGCGGTGATGCGTTGCGGGTCGTCCTCCAGGTGTTCGGCCGACCAGATCGGGCTGGCCTGTACGATCCAGCGCGCCACCGGGCCGCGTTGCGGCTTGCTGGTCTCGCGCGCCACCCAGGCGATGCGGTGGTGGTCGCTGCGGGCGGCGTCCCACGGCGGTCCCCAGTCGGCATCCTGCGGTGCCTGCGGCCAGGCCAGCATCAGCGCCCAGCAGGGGGCCACGCGCACCTCGTCCAGCAGCCGCTCCTGCCAAGCGGCGGCCAGACTGCTGGCGCGCAGCAGCGCCAGCGCCTGCGGGTGGGGCAGCGCCAGCAGCACGGCGTCGAAGCCACCGTGCACGGTCGGTGTGTCATGGTCGCCGTGCACGCGCAACGGCCAGCGGCGCGGGCAGACCGCGTCGGGCTGCAGCGCCACCACCTCGGTCGACCACCAGCAGCGGTGCCCGCCGGCGTCGTCCAGACCCTGCGCCCAGTGCTTGACGAGCGCATTCATGCCCGGGGTGGCGATCCAGCGTGTTTCGGCAGGCGGCGTTTCCACCACGTGTTGTCCGTCGGCGTCGAGCACGCGCACCCAGCGTGCCTGCCACGGCTGCACCGGCGCGGCGGTGGCGCGCAGCGCCTGCGCGAAGCGCTCGCCGCGCACGGTAAAAAACTGCGCGCCATGGTCGAAGCCCCCAAACGCCGTGCGGCGCGTGGCCATGCGCCCGCCGGCACCGCGGCTTTTGTCGAACACGCTCACCTGCCAGCCGGCTCGCGCCAGCGTGCGCGCCGCGGTGATGCCAGCCATGCCGGCGCCGATGACGGCCACCCGGCCCGGGGGCGCTGCCGCGCCGGCGTGGGCCGGCTGGCCGAAGCGACGGGGGCGTGCGGGACTGCGAGGCGGGCGGGGAAGGCGGGGCATGGGCGGGGCTCGTGGCAGGGGATGACGACCAACACGCGGCCCCCAAATCTAGCAGACGGCAGTCGGTGCCCGTGCGGAATGGCGGCGGCGTGGCCCGGCGGGCGTCAGCCGTGGGCCGTGGGAGGTGGCGCGCCGTGGGCCGCTGGCAGCGGGCGGGGGCAGTGCATCAATAGCGCCTGCCGTGTGCGCGGCTGTGCCAGCTGCTGCAAAAACCACTCCAGCGCGCGCCCGCTGCCCGTCCCGCGCTCGGCGCGCCAGGCGTAGCCGGTGCGGGCGGTGCGCGCGGGCAACGTGGTGGCGCAGACCACCAGCTGGCCAGCGTCCAGATAGGGCTGCACGAGCGGGCGCGGCAGCCAGCCGCAACCCAGACCCCGCAGCTGCGCCTGCAGTTTCATCGCCATCGTTGGCACGGTCAGCACGTCCTGTCCGGGCAGCAGGCCCAGGGTCAGTCCGCCTTCGGGGGCGCTATCGGCCACCGCCACGATGCGCTGCGCCCAGATGTCTTCGGGCGTCAGGGGTTGCGGCTGCGCGGCCAGCGGGTGGTGCGGGGCAACGACGAAGTCGAACGCGACCTCGCCCAGCGTGTTCAGCTGCACGTTCGACGGCACCGGTGCGTCGAGCGTGACGCCCAGTGCCAGATCGGCATGCCCGCGCAGCAGCGCCTGCAGCGTGCCGGAGAGGGTTTCACTGCGCAGGCGCAGCCGAGTCGGCGCCTTGAGCGCGTAAAACGCCTCGCACAGCTCCAGCAAGGCGCGAGGGTCGATGACGGCGTCCGCAGCGATGGTCAGCTCCGCCTCCCACCCGGTGGCGATGCGCCGCACCCGTTGCGCCAGTGCATCCCATTCGCGCAGCAGGTGGGCGCTGCCGCTGAGCAGAGCCTCACCCGCTGGCGTCAGGCGCGCACGGCGTGAGCGGCGGTCAAACAGCAGCACATCCAGCGCCTCTTCGATCTGGCGCACGCGGTAGGTCAGCGCGCTGGGCACCACGCCCAGTGCGCGCGCGGCTGCCGCGAAGCTGCCGTGCTGGGCCACCGCGGCCAGCCAGGCCAGCGGCTGGGGTCCGAGTGCGGCGCGCACCGCTTCGCCGGTCGAGGCGGTCGACCCGAAGGGATTGCCCCGTTTCGGACCCGTACGCAGTGAGCTGGACGCGCCATCGGGGCGCTTGGCGGACCCGTGGGTCAGCAAGCGCCCGGCGTCCGTGAGGTGGCGACGAGACGGGTGCGGAGGATAATCCATGCACCTCATTTTGACCGAACCACCGCGTTTGTGTTCAAAGAAATTGAACACGAGCGTCAAAAGCCTGTCGCCACCGCTTCACTCCGGAGCGCTACAGTGCGGTCAACGTACAGCACACCAGGAGGTAGCGATGATCGTGCGACGTGCCAGCGCCGAACGCGGCTGGGCCGACCATGGGTGGTTGCAGACGCGGCATTCGTTTTCGTTTGCGGACTATTTCGACCCGCGCTATCTGGGCTGGGGCAACCTGCGCGTCATCAACGAGGACGTGATCGCGCCCGGAACGGGCTTTGGCATGCACGGCCACCGCGACATGGAGATCGTGACGTACGTACTCAGCGGCGAGTTGTGGCACCGCGACAGCCTGGGCAACGTCGCCCCGATCCGCGCCGGTGAGGTGCAGCGCATGAGCGCGGGCCGAGGCGTGCGCCACAGCGAGTTCAGCGGGCCACAGGGCCTGACCCACCTGCTGCAGATTGGGATCGAGCCCAGCGTGCGTGGTATCGAACCCAGCTACGAGCAGACCGCGTTTGATGCCGCCGCCAAGCGTGGCCGCCTGTTGCCGATAGCGGTACCGGCTGAGCAGGCAGCGGCGGTTGCGACGGGTGGTCTGCGTCCGGTGCGCCTGCACGCCGATGCCGCGCTGTACGCAGGGTGCTTTGACGGTGCCGAAGCGGCGACGCACACCCTAGCGGCGGGCCGGCTGGCGTATGTGCATGTGGTGCGCGGACGCATCGTCCTCAACGGGCAACGGTTTGATGCCGGGGATGCGGCCATGGTGCAGGACGAGCCCGCGTTGCACCTGTCCGACGGTCACAACGCCGAGGTGCTGCTGTTCGATTTGGCCCCCGCAGCGCAATAGCTCAAGTGGGCCTTGCTGCGGTCCAGCCCTTTGCAGGCCGTCTTTCCTTTCCGTTCGCGCCGAATGGTGATTCTTCCCTCTCAACCAAGGAGTCTGTCATGCCCAACATCGTCGTCGTTTATCACTCGGGTTATGGTCACACCCAGCGCATGGCGCAGGCGGTGGCCGAGGGCGCCGGTGCCCAACTCATCGCCATCGACGCCGACGGCAACCTGCCCGACGGCGGCTGGGAGGCGCTGGATGCGGCCGACGCCATCATCCTGGGCAGCCCTACGTATATGGGTACGGTGAGCTGGCAGTTCAAAAAATTTGCCGATGCGTCCAGCAAGGCGTGGTTCGCGCAGAAATGGAAAGACAAGCTGTTTGCGGGCTTCACCAACAGCGCTACCATGAACGGCGACAAGCTCTCCACACTGCACTATTTGTTCACGCTGGCGATGCAGCACGGCGGCATCTGGGTGGGCACGGCGCTGATGCCGAGCAACACCAAGGCCGCGCAGCGCAACGACGTCAACTTTGTGGGTTCCTTTGCCGGCGCGATGGCCACCACCCCGGCCGACGCCAGTGCACACGAGATGCTGCCGGGCGACCTGGAGACCGCGCGCCAGTTTGGCCAACGCGTGGCGCAAGTGGCGGCGCGCTGGGTGCGCTAAGCGGCCCCGCTTGCCGCAGCGGCCAGAACGCGCTGTCCGAACCCGCCCGGGCTGTCCGTAACCCTGGATCGGGCTCCGCACATCGGGTCCGTCGCGGAGTCCGGGGGTGGTAAAGACCTAGTCCGGGCCTGGATCGGGCTGCACACACGGGGCCCGTAGCGGGGGTGTTCGCCTACGCCGTCAGGACGGCGCCGACGTGTCGGCGAGCGTCGACAGCACAAGGCATCTTCCTACAATCGGGCGCATGTTCGTCCACCTGCGTCTGCACACCGAGTTTTCCATCGTCGATGGCACCACGCGCATCGACGGGGCCGTTGACCGCGCCGCCAGCGACGGCCAGCCGGCGCTGGCCATCACCGACCTGAACAACCTGTTCGGCGGCATCAAGTTTTATAAGGCGGCGCGCGCCGCGGGTGTCAAGCCGCTGCTGGGGGCGGAGGTACAGCTGGCCGGTCTGGAAGGCCCCGGCGTGCCGATGCCGGGTGCGGCCGCGCCGCAGGGTTCTGCCCCGCGCGTGCTGGTGCTGGTGCAAAACCACCACGGCTACCTGAACTTGTGCGAGCTGCTGGCGCGCGCGTGGACGCGCGGTGTGGTGCGCGACCAGGCCTTTGTCCAGTGGGCGTGGCTGCAGGAGCTCGCCGAAGGCTTGATTCTGCTGTCAGGCGCCGCCGCCGGCCCGGTGGGGCAGGCGCTGCTGGCTGGCGATGAAGCGCGTGCCGCCGACGTGGCGCTGCGGCTGGCGCAAGCGTTTCCGCACCGCTTCTACATGGAAGTGCAGCGTGCGGGCCACCCTGAGGACGAACCGCACGTGCAGGCGGCGGCGGCCCTGGCGGCCCGTCTGGGGCTGCCGGTGGTGGCCACGCACCCCATTCAGTTTTTGCGTCCGGACGACTTCGAGGCGCACGAGGCGCGCGTGTGCATCGCCGAGGGCGACATCTTGGCCAACCCCAAGCGCGTGCGGCGCTTCACGCGCGAGCAGTACTTCAAGTCGGCAGCCGAGATGGCGGCGTTATTTGCCGATCTGCCCAGTGCGCTGGCCAACGCGGTGGAGATTGCGCGCCGCTGCAACCTGACGCTGACGCTGGGCAAGCCGCGCCTGCCGGACTTTCCGATCCCGCTGGTGGACGGGCAGCAGCTCGACACCGAGGCCTATTTCCGCCATGTTTCGCGCCAGGGACTGGAGGAGCGGTTGGCCCAGCTGTACCCGGATGCCGCCGAGCGTGACGCGCAGCGGCCACGCTACCTGCAGCGGCTGGAGTTCGAGCTCGACACCATCGTCCAGATGGGGTTTGCGGGCTACTTCCTGATCGTGTCGGACTTCATTCAGTGGGCCAAGAACAACGGCTGCCCGGTGGGGCCGGGGAGGGGATCGGGGGCGGGGTCGCTGGTGGCCTACGCGCTCAAAATCACCGACCTGGACCCGCTGCGCTACAACCTGCTGTTTGAACGCTTCCTCAACCCCGAGCGGGTGTCGATGCCGGACTTCGACATCGACTTCTGCCAAGAGAACCGTGACCGTGTCATCGACTACGTCAAGGGCAAGTACGGCAAGGACGCGGTCAGCCAGATTGCCACCTTCGGCACCATGGCCGCGCGCGCGGCCATCCGCGACGTCGGGCGCGTGCTGGACTTTCCCTATGGCTTTTGCGACGGCATTTCCAAGTTGGTGCCCAACAAGCCCGGCCTGAGCGTCACCCTGCAGTACCCGCCCAACCCCAAGAAAGAGGGCGACAAGAACCACTACGCCATCGAGATGGAGCCACAGCTGGCCGAGCGCATCGCGCGCGAGGAGGAGGTGCGCCAGCTCATCGAGCTGGCGCAAAAGCTCGAAGGCATCACGCGCAACGTGGGCATGCACGCCGGCGGCGTGCTCATCGCGCCGGGCAAGCTCACCGACTTCTGCCCGCTGTACCAGCAGCCCGGCAGCGACGCCACCGTCAGCCAGTACGACAAGGACGATGTCGAGGCCGTGGGCTTGGTCAAGTTCGACTTTCTGGGGCTGGCGACGCTAACCATCCTGGAACTGGCCAAAGAGTTCATCGTCACCCGCCACCCGGACCAGCGCGACTTTGCCTTCGAGCGCGTCCCCCTGGACGACGCCGCGACCTATCGGCTGTTTCAGGAAGGGCGCACGGAAGCGGTGTTCCAGTTCGAATCGCGTGGCATGCAAGCCATGCTGCGTGACGCCCAACCCACCCGGCTAGAGGACCTGATCGCGCTCAACGCGCTGTATCGCCCGGGGCCGATGGACCTGATTCCGAGCTTCGTGGCGCGCAAGCACGGGCGCGAGCCGGTGGAATATCCGCACCCGCTGCTGGAGCCGGTGCTGGCCGAGACCTACGGCATCATGGTCTACCAGGAGCAGGTGATGCAGGTGGCGCAGGTGCTGGGTGGCTACAGCCTGGGCGGCGCTGACCTGTTGCGCCGCGCCATGGGCAAGAAAAAGCCCGAGGAAATGGCCAAGCACCGCGCCATCTTCCGCGAGGGCGCGGCTAAAAACGGCATCGACCAGGCCAAGGCCGACGAAGTGTTCGACTTGATGGAGAAGTTCGCCGGCTACGGCTTCAACAAGTCGCACGCGGCGGCCTACTCGGTGCTGGCGTACTACACCGCTTGGCTTAAGGTGCACTACCCGGCGGAGTTTTTCTGCGCCAACATGACGGTGGAAATCGACAACACCGACAAGCTCAAGGTGTTGGTCGAGGACGCGCAGGCCATGGGGCTGCGCTTCGAGGGGCCGGACATCAACCGCGGTGTTTACCGTTTCGAACCGGTGGGTGAACGCGACATCCGCTACGGCTTGGGCGCGGTCAAGGGCACGGGTCAGCAGGCGATCGAGGCCATCGTCGCCGCGCGCCAAGGGCGCGGCGGTGGCCCGCACGGTGACCGCAGCGGGCCGTTTGCCAGCCTGTTCGACTTTTGCGCCCGTATCGACCGCACGCGCGTCAACAAGCGCACGGTGGAGGCGCTGATCAAGGCCGGCGCGTTCGATGGCATTGAGCGTAACCGCGCCGCGCTGCTGGCGTCGTTGGACCGCGCGTTCGAGTGGGCAGCGACGCTGGAGGCCCACGCCCAGCAAAGCGGTCTGTTCGACGATCTGGGCCCAGGCAGTGGTTCGGGCAGCGAGCCACCGCCGCTGGTTGACGCCTTGCCGTGGACGGTCAAGGAACGCTTGGGCTACGAAAAAACAGCGCTGGGCTTTTATTTCTCCGGGCACCTGTTCGACGAGGTGGAGGCTGAGGTGCGGCGCTTTGCCAAAGTGCGTCTGGCCGACGTCGTGGACAGCCGCGAGCCGTTCGTGGTGGCTGGCATCGTCGGCGAGCTGCGCTTCATCCAAGGCCAGCGCGGGCGGGTGGCAATCTTCTCGCTCGACGACAAAAGCGCCGTGCTGGAGGCCGTGGCCGACGAGGCGGTGTTTGGCGCCCAGCGCGGGCTGCTGCGCGACGACGAGCTGGTGGTGGCACAGGTGCTGGCGCAACCCGACCGCTTCTCGGGCGGCCTGCGGCTAAAAGTGCAGCAGCTGTGGGATCTGGCGGCGGCGCGCTGCCGCTTCGGCAAGTTTTTGCGCATCGTCGTCAGCGAGCAGGAGCCCGACATTGCGGCGCTGGTGCAGGCCAGCCCACCGCGGCGCGAGGTGTCCGAGGAGGGCCAGTGGGTGCGCGCGCTGCCGGTGCGGGTGCAGGTGTGGCGCGAGACGGCGCGCTGCGAGCTGCAGTTGGACGAGCGCGCCAACTTTTACCCCACCGACGCAGCCCTGGCGCGCTGGATGGCGCAGGCGCACCAGCGGCGTGCCGAAGTGGTCTATGAATGAAGGGCAGCGGTGCGCCATGGCTTGACGGGCGCTGATTCCCGGCCAGGGCGCCATCCCGCTGCGAAGGTGTGCAGCGGGGCCGATACGGCACAGGCTCACTCGTTGGGGCGGAAGCCCAAAATCAACGTCGGCGGCACGCGGCCGTTTTCGTCGCGCGGCAGGCGGGCGGTGCGCTCGATGGCGCGCAGCACGGCGTCGTCCCAGGCGCGGTGGCCGCTGGAAGTCAGCAGGCGGCTGCTCAGGATGGTGCCGTCGGGCGCCGCGCGCACTTCCACCTCGGCGCGCGGATTGCCCGGCACCGCATCGGTGAAGACGATATTGGGGCGGATGTGCGCCACCAGGCGTCCGGCGTAGCTGGCCGACGGGGCGGCGTCACGTTCGGCGCTGCCGCGCGCGGCGGGCCCGCCGCTGGCGTTGGCCTGTCCCAGCATGCGCTCCAGGTTGCGCTGGCGCTCGGCTTCCAGCTGCGCCTGCTGCTGGCGTTCGCGCTCGGCCTGCTGGCGCGCAGCCTGCTCACGCGCGGCCCGTTCCTGCGCCGCTTTCTGCTGCACGACCTTGTCCCGCGCCGCCTGTTCACGCGCCAGGCGCTCGCGTTCGGCCCGTTCGCGTTCGGCCCGTTCGCGCGCCGCGCGCTCCTCGGCCAGCCGCTGCGCCTGTAGGCGCTGCTGCTCGTCGCGCTGGCGCTGCAGCACGATATCGGCCGGGCGCGGTGCCGGCTCCGCGGGGGCGGGCGGGGCCGCTGGCGGAGGCGCCGGTGCAGTGGGTGCGGGGGGCATGGGTGGGGAGGTGCTGGCTCGCGGGGCGGCAACTTGCGGCAGCGCCGCCCACAGCTCGGCGCTGGCCACCACGGGTGTGTCGTGCTGCCAGGCAATGCCCCACGACAGCGCCAGCGCCAGCAAGGCATGCGCCAGCAGCGCCAGCGCCCACGGTCGCCAGCCGCCTTGTGGCGGTGGGGGTGTCAGATCGACATCCGGTGCGGTTGCCTGCATCGTGCCTCTGCTGACAAGCCAAACCCGTGGTCAGGCCGCCTCAACGCCCGGCTCCCACGGTCTGCACCGACAGACCGACCCGCTCCACGCCGGCGCGCTGCAGCGTGTCCATCACCCGCACCACCTCCTCGTAGGCGACGCGCCGGTCGCCGCTGATGATCACCGGCACACCCGCCGCCGCCTCGTCATCGCCCTGCAGCGCCCGTACCCGTGCCACCAGCGTCTGCAGGGTGGCGGTGTCGGCCTCGGCGCTGGCGCGCGCGCCATCGCGCACGCGCAGCGTCCCGTCGCGCTCCACCAACACGTGCACGAAGCGCTCGGGCTGGCGCTGCGCCGCACCCACCCGCGGCAGCTCCACCTGGCTGGGTACGATCAGCGGCGCCGTCACCATGAAGATGATCAGCAGCACCAACATCACATCGATGAACGGCACCATGTTGATGTCGGTGATGGCGCGCCGTCCACGGCCACGGGGACTGAGGGCGGGCATTGGATCAACCCCCCATCGCCGGCGCAGCGATGGCTGCGCTGCCGGCATTGCGGTGCAGGATGTTGGAGAACTCCTCGATGAAGGTCTCCAGCCGGTTGGCCAGCCGGTCGATGTCGTGCGCGAAGCGGTTGTAGGCCACCACGGCGGGGATGGCGGCGAACAGCCCGATGGCGGTGGCCACCAGCGCCTCGGCGATGGCGGGCGCCACCGTGGCCAGCGTCACCTGCGCCATCGACCCCAGCCCAGTGAAGGCATGCATGATGCCCCAGACGGTGCCGAATAGCCCCACGTAAGGCGACACCGAACCGACCGAGCCCAAAAACGACAGGTTGACCTCCAGCGCATCGAGCTCACGCTGATAGGCGGCGCGCATGGCCCGGCGCGCCCCGTCCAGCAGCGTATCGGGCTGAGCGATGCGGCGTTCGCGCAGCTTGTGGAATTCGCGCATGCCGCTGGCGAAGATGCGCTCCATCGGGCTACCCTCGCGCGCGTTGTTGACCGCCGCCAGGTACAGGTCGTGCAGGCTGCCACCCGACCAGAAGTCACGCTCGAAGGCGTCGGTTTGACGGCGCACCCGTTTGAGCGCGAAGATCTTGCGAAAGATGGCGGCCCAGCTGGCAATCGACACGCCCAGCAGCAGCAGCACCACGGCCTGCACCACCCACGAGGCGTCGCGCAGCAGAGTCCAAATGGAAAAATCGTGTGTCATGTCCCGTTTTCCCCGAGCGCGGGCAGCACCAGCGGCCGCAGGGCCTCGGCCAGCGCAGCGGGCAGACGCGCCGGCCGCAGTGACGCGGCGTCCACCCAGCCGATGCGCACCTGGCCGTCGCACAGCAGCACGCCGTCGTCGCGCTGGGCCCGCTGCACCAGCGTGACGGTGGCGCGGCCGACGTCGCTGGCGGCGGTGACGACGTGCAGCTGATCGTCCAGCCGGGCCGGGTGCCGGTAGCTCACTTGCGCCTGCGTTACCACGAACATGCCGCCCAGGCGTTCGCGCAGCACCTGCTGCTGCAGCCCCAGCTGGCGCAGCCACTCGGTGCGCGCACGCTCGAAAAACTTCAGATAGTTAGCGTAATACACGATACCGCCCGCGTCGGTATCCTCCCAGTAGACCCGCACCGTCCAGCGGTGTTCCCGCGCCACCGCGGGGGTGGCGCTGGGCACTTCAGGCACGGCGGGCGGGGTCACGAGTCACCTCCTCGCCCCGCGCCAGCGGCGCCAGCCGGTTGAGCACGCCGTTGACGAACTTGTGTCCATCGGTGCCGCCGAAGCGCTTGGCCAGCTCGACGCATTCGTTGATGACGACGCGCCAGGGCACGTCCGGGCAGTGCCGGAATTCGTACGCCCCGATCCACAGCACCGCGTGCTCGATGGGCGACAGCTCGGCCAGCGGACGATCCAGCAGGGGGGCCAGTTCGGCATCCAGCGCCGCGGCCTCGGCGATGCAGCCGTGCAGCAGGGCGTCATAGTGGGCGCTGTCGGCCTTGTGAAAGCCGGTCAGGTCGCGTGTGAAGGCGTCGATGGCCGCCGCCTCGTTGCGCCCGACCAGATGCTGGTACAGCGCCTGCAGCGCGAACTCGCGCGCCCGTGTGCGCGCAGATTTTTCGGCAGACTTGGTCATGGGCGATATTGTCCCAGACCGGCGGCGGCCACGGCCAGCGCTGCCGCGACCGCCTGCGTTCAGTCTGCCGACCAGCGCCGCAGCAGCGCCGCCATTTCCACCGCCACGCGCGCGGCGTCCCGCGCCTTCTCATCCTGGCGTGCCACCGCCTGCGACAGGTTTTCGGTGGTGAGAATGGCGTTGGCAATCGGGATGCGCTGCTGCAGCGCCACGCGCGTGATGCCGGCGGCAGACTCGTTGCATACCAGCTCGAAGTGGTAGGTTTCGCCGCGGATGACGCAACCCAGCGCCACCAGCGCGTCGAAGCGGCCGCTCTCAGCGAGGGCCTGCAGCGCCAGCGGCACCTCCAGCGCGCCGGGTACCTGCTCCAGCACCACGTCGCCGTCGGCTACGCCCAGCGCGCGCAGCTCGTCGCGGCAGGCCTGTACCAAGGCGTCGGTGATGCCCTGGTTGAAGCGCGATTGCACCAGGCCAATGCGCAGGCCGCGTCCGTCCAGCGCTGCCGGGCCTTGGCCCTTGTGGGCTCCCATCATGAGGGGGTTCCTTCCAGAGTCGGGGGGAGAAAACCGACCACCTCCAGCCCGAAGCCCGTCATGCTGGGCATGCGGCGCGGGTGGCCGAGCAATTGCATCCGGTGCACGCCGCAGTCGCGCACAATCTGCGCGCCCACGCCATAGGTGCGCAGATCCATACGACCGCGTTCAGGAGCCTGGGCCGCGCGTGCCGTGCCGTTGAACTGTTCCAGCAACTGTTCGGCGCTTTCACCCGCGTTGAGCAGCACCGCCACGCCGCGCCCGGCCTGCTGCAGGTGGCGCAGCGCCGCCTCCAGGCTCCAGGAGTGCATGCGGCGGCCCACCTCCAGCGCATCCAGCACCGACAGCGGCTCGTGCACGCGCACCGGCACCACCTCGTTGGCACTCCACTGGCCGGCCACCAGCGCCAGATGCACGCCCCCGCTGGTCTTGTCGCGGTAGGCGTGTGCCAGAAAGTCCCCAAACGCGGTGGCCAGCGTGCGACTGCCGACGCGCTGCACCAGGCTTTCGGTGCGGGAGCGGTGCTCGATCAGGTCGGCGATGGTGCCAATCTTCAGGCCATGGCGCGCCGCAAAGCGCTGCAGGTCAGGCAAGCGCGCCATCGTGCCATCATCGTTCATGATCTCGCAGATCACGGCTGCGGGCGTGCAGCCGGCCATGGCGGCCAGATCGCAGCCGGCCTCGGTGTGGCCGGCGCGCATCAGCACCCCGCCGTCCACCGCCTGCAGCGGAAACACGTGCCCGGGCTGCACCAGATCTTCGGGGTGGGCGTTGGGGGCCACCGCCACGCGGATGGTGTGTGCGCGGTCGGCTGCCGAGATGCCGGTAGTCACCCCCTCGGCGGCCTCGATGGAGACGGTAAACGCCGTACCCATTTTGGTACCGTTGCGCGGCACCATTGGTGGCAGCCGCAGCTGCTCGCAGCGCTGGCGCGTCAGCGTCAGGCAGATCAGACCGCGGCCATACTTGGCCATGAAGTTGATCGCCTCGGGCGTGACGTGGTCCGCCGCCAGTACCAGGTCACCCTCGTTTTCGCGGTCCTCCTCATCGACGAGGATGACCATGCGGCCGGCGCGCAGCTCGGCCACGATGTCGTCCACCGGGGAGATGGCGGCCGTGGGTGCCGCGGCGGCGGAGGTGGTTGTTTCGGTGTGCATGCGCATCACTCTCGTGGGACGGAAGGGAGGGGGCCAGCGACAGCGGGCGCCAACCCGGTGCAGGCGCCGCACAGCGGCCAACGCCCCCGGCAGGCAACGGGCACCCAGGATGCCCGCCGTGGCCGTGCCGTCAGATGACCCCCGCGCCGGTTGCGGCCGGTGTGGCACCCAGGTGACATGGGGTAGGCGGGCGGGCCGGTGGTGGCGTTCAGCCGGGGGACGCCGCGCCCTCGCTCCGCGGGGACACGCCCAACGCCAATAGGCGCTCCACGTAACGCGCAATCATATCCACCTCTAGGTTCACCGGCGCGCCCGGCACCAGTGTCCCCAGCGTGGTATGGGCCACCGTGTGCGGAATTAGGTTCACGGCGAATTCGCAGCCGTCGGCGTGGTCGGCCACGGTGTTGACGGTGAGGCTGACGCCGTTGACCGTGATCGACCCTTTGACCACCAGGTAGCGGGCCAGCGCAGGCGGCACCCGCACCGCCAGCAACCACGACTCGCCTACCGGGTCCAGGCGCGTGACCGTGCCGACCCCGTCCACGTGCCCGCTGACCAGATGGCCACCCAGTCGGTCCAGCGGGCGCAGGGCCTTTTCCAGATTGACCGGCCCGGGCCGGTCGAGCCCGCAGGTGCGCGCCAGCGATTCGGCCGACACCTCCACGGTGAACACACCCTGCGCGGTGTCCAGGGCGGTGACGGTCATACAGGCGCCGTTGATGGCGATGCTGTCGCCGAGCGTGACGTCTTGCAGATAATCAGTCCCGACGCCTACATGCAGCCGCAGACCGTGGTTGGCGCCGGTCCCCAGCGGCTGCAGCTGCCTGATGTGCCCGATGCGGGTGATGATGCCGGTGAACATGCCTGCATTGTGGCACTTTCGCAACGCCCGGGCGCAGGCGGCGGCATACTGTCGATCTATGGGCAAGGTGCCACGGTTTCCCGATTTCCGCTCCGGCGCGGTCCTGTGGCGCGCGTTGGGGGTGTGCGGCCTCGGTTTGGCCGGGCTGGCCGGGGTGGTAGGTGCCTTCTCGGGCACCGTGTCGGCGTCCGCGCTGGCCCTGGGGCTGTTGTGGCCAGCCCTGGTGGCGGCAACGCCGTGGCTGCGCCGGCGGTCCTACCACCACGCGCTGGCCTGGACGGCACTGCTGGCCAGTTTACTGGTGGCGGTCGTCGACGCCGCCCTGCGCGCGCGCGGCCGCTCGGATATCCACGTCGTCCCCGTGCTGGCGGCGGTGGGGGGGGTGTTGGTCGTTGTGTTCGGCTACCTCGACTGGCGCCACCACCGCCTGTCGCCGGCGCTGACCGAGGCGCGGCTGTTGGCGCTGCAGTCGCGCATGCGGCCGCACTTTCTGTTCAACAGCCTCAACAGCGTGCTGGCGCTGATACGCCGGGACCCCGCACGCGCCGAAGCGATGCTGGAGGACTTGGCCGAGCTGTACCGTGCGCTGCTGGCCGAGCCGCGCGCAGCGGTGCCGCTGGCCGAGGAACTGGCGCTGGCGCGCGCCTATTTGGCGGTGGAGCGGGTGCGGCTGGGCGAGCGGCTGCAGGTGGCGTGGCAGGTGGACACCGCGCCCCAGGATGCGCTGCTGCCGCCACTGACCCTGCAGCCGCTGGTGGAAAACGCGGTGCGGCACGGCATCGAGCCGCGCTCGCAGGGAGGCTGCATCACGGTGGAGGCGTTTCGCGACGACGAGCATCTGGTGCTGTTCGTGCGCAACCCGCTGCCGCCGCCGAACGCGCGCACCAGCGGGCACGGGTTGGCACTGGCCAACCTGCGCGAGCGGCTGGCACTGCTGTACGACACGCAGGCGCGGCTGCGCACCTACGAGTCGGAGGGGGAGTTCGTCGCCCAGGTGCGCCTGCCGCTGCGGGCACCAGCCCTCAGCGCCGTACCTCGTCGATGACGCGGCGGAAGGCGTCCACGTCCTCGAAACTGCGGTAGACGCTGGCAAAGCGCACGTAGGCCACCTGGTCGAGCTGGCGCAGCTCCTCCATTACCCACTCACCGATGCGCTGCGCGCTGACCTCGCGTGCCGGTTCAACCAGCAGCTTCTCTTCAATGCGTGCCACCGCGGCGTCGAGCCGTTCGGTGCTGACCGGGCGCTTGCGCAGGGCCAGCGCGAAGCTGGCCCGTAGCTTGGCCGGGTCGTAATCGACACGCCGACCATCCTTCTTGACCACCTGCGGAAAGGTGACTTCTGGCCGCTCATAGGTGGTGAAACGTTTGTCGCAAGCGGCGCAGCGACGGCGCCGCCGTACGAACAACCCGTCGTCGGACTCGCGGGTCTCCACCACCTGGGTGTCGGCGTGTCCGCAAAACGGGCATTTCATCGCGTCACCCGTAAACGGGGAAGCGCTGGGTCAGCTCGGCCACTTGGGCGCGCACCCGCTCGATGGTGGCCGGGTTGCGCGCATCGTCCAGCACGTCGGCAATCAGGTGCGCGGTCTGGCGTGCTTCCGCTTCGCCGAAGCCACGGGTGGTCATGGCCGGCGTGCCCAGCCGAATGCCGCTGGTCACCATCGGCTTTTCCGGGTCGTTGGGGATGGCGTTTTTGTTGACCGTGATGTGCGCCTGCCCCAGCACCGCCTCGGCTTCCTTGCCGGTGATGCCCTTGGCGCGCAGGTCCACCAGCATCACGTGGCTTTCGGTGCGGCCACTGACGATGCGCAGGCCGCGCTGCTGCAGCGTCTCGGCCATGGCCTGCGCGTTGCGCACTACCTGCTGTTGGTAGGTTTTGAACTCGGGGCTGAGTGCTTCCTTGAAGGCCACCGCCTTGGCGGCGATGACGTGCATCAGCGGCCCGCCCTGCAGGCCGGGGAAGACGGCGCTGTTGATGGCCCTTTCGTGTTCAGCCTTCATCAGGATGATGCCACCGCGCGGCCCGCGCAGACTCTTGTGCGTGGTGGAGGTGACCACGTCGGCGTGCGGCACCGGGTTGGGGTAGACGCCGGCGGCGATCAAACCTGCGTAATGGGCCATATCCACCATGAAGATAGCGCCCACTTCCTTGGCCACGCGGGCGAAGCGCTCGAAGTCGATCCGCAGGCTGTAGGCGCTGGCACCGGCGATGATCAGCCGCGGCCGGTACTCGTGGGCCTTGCGCTCCATCGCGTCGTAGTCGATTTCCTCGCGCTCGTTCAGCCCGTAGGAGATGACGTTGAACCACTTGCCCGACAGATTCAGCGCCATGCCGTGCGTCAGGTGTCCGCCTTCGGCCAGGCTCATGCCCATGATGGTGTCGCCGGGCTTGAGGAACGCCAGGAACACCGCCTCATTGGCGCTGGCACCGCAGTGCGGCTGCACGTTGGCGGCTTCGGCGCCAAAGAGCCGCTTGACGCGGTCGATGGCCAGCTGCTCGGCCACGTCCACATGCTCGCAGCCGCCGTAATAGCGGCGCCCGGGGTAGCCCTCGGCGTATTTGTTGGTGAGCTGCGTGCCCTGCGCGGCCATTACCGCGGGCGAGGCGTAATTCTCACTGGCGATCAGCTCGATGTGCTGTTCCTGGCGGCGGTTTTCGGCCTGGATGGCCGCCCACAGCTCAGGGTCGGTCTGTTCAATGAGGCGGTTGCGGTCGAACATGGCAGTCCTGACGTGGTCGTTGATCCCGTGGCCGAGAGCGGTGTCATCACGGGCTGCCCAGGCGAACGGCGCAGCGCCGGACCTCGAGCAGTCCGGTCGGCGCGCTTCCCCGTGGTGCCCCACGTCGACGGGGGCGCCTGTGCGATCTGCAGACACGGCGGCCACCCAGCCTATCGCCAGTCGCGCGCGCGATGGATTCTATCAAGACGGGCGCGACGGGCCGGCGCTGGCGTGCGGGGCCGCGGCGTCGGCTTCCAGCCCGGCGGGCGTCAAAGTGTCGTCGTCGTCGGGCGCGGGCAGCGGGGGCAGGGGTACTGCGGCCTGGAAGCCGACGTGCTGACCGCTGGCTACGCGCTTGAGCCGTTCGTGTTCCGACAGCACCTTCACCAGGTAGTCCCGGCCGTCAGTTTTGACCGCCCCCACGTACAGGCGCAGTCCGCCGGGCACCGACCCGGCGCGCCGGATCGCGTCGCGCAGGATTTCGGCGCCGACCCGCAGGTTGCTGACGGGGTCGAAGACCGCCAGCGCACCGCCCAGAGGCTCCAATTTGTCGGCATGCACGCGCGTGTGCACCTGCATCAGGCCGTGTGCCCCCACCGTGCTGGCGGCAAACGGGTTGAAGCGCGATTCGACCGCCACTACGGCCAGGATCAGCGTGGGATCGAGCTGCAGCTGCCGTCCGATCTGGTGGGCTTCGGCCACCAGCGCGCCCAGCGGCTCGCTGGCCACGCGGTATTTGCGCGCCAGCCAGTGCGCCAGTCGGGCCTGTTCCTGGGGCAGGCCGGCCAGATCGGCCGCGATCACGCGTTCGGTGACGAGCGCGGCGTCGTCACCGGCCGGCTCCGCCGCCTGACGGGTCAACAGCCATTCGGTGACTTCGCGCTCCAGCGAGCTGCGCCAGGCCGGCTGC
>Ga0209721_1001037_pt1 | contig 22200 bp, 27 predicted proteins | sample TshhotsprinmetaG_FD_184139 | JGI IMG/M metagenome (GOLD analysis project Ga0209721, IMG submission 184139) | Hot spring microbial communities from South Africa to study Microbial Dark Matter (Phase II) - Tshipise hot spring metaG (SPAdes)... | ecosystem: Environmental > Aquatic > Thermal springs...
TTAATCTATAATCAAGTTAAAGGCAGAATCAATAACTTCTCCCCATTTCAGGAAATCTCTCTTATTTTCAGGAAATCTCTTATTTCAAATTTTAAAAATGATTTAATTATTTGTGTATAAAATTTAAAAACTTGACAATATAAGCCAAAGGTAATTTAAAATTTAGCAATCCTTTTTCTTTATTTAGTTCATATGATTTTGTGATTTGTGAGGGGTAAAATGACTAAGATTGATATTATTGATGCATTGCAAGATAATTTAGGCCTCACCAAGAAAGAGGCAAGGGAAATAGTCGAGGTTATTTTTTATAAGATAAAACAAAAACTCATTGACGGAGAAGGCGTAAAATTATCAGGCTTTGGGACATTCAATATCAGAAAAAAGAGAGCTCGCAAGGGCAGAAATCCGATGACCAAACAAGAGTTTGAGATCACTCCGAGAAGGGTTGTCACCTTCAAGGCAAGCGTTGAACTTAAGAAATCCTGCAATAAAAAAAGTTAAAAATAAATTCCACAGCTTATCTTGGTATTTTTGTATTTTTTTCTTTAGACTATGGAAAGCTGCTCATAAGCAATGCTGACTCTCTCTTTAAGTTTGATATTACACCTCTCACTTACCAATCGGTTAGGTAGTGAAGGAGTCTGTTTAGGAAACTCTGTGGTTTGCTGATGAGGAGGTATTCTTATGAACAAACGGCTGAAAAAGTCCGAATCACTGAATTTGTTTCCTGACAGATTATTTTATAAGATAGGAGAAGTCAGCAGGATATTAGAAGTCGAGTCATATGTGTTAAGATATTGGGAGTCTGAATTTAACTTTCTCCGTCCTAAAAGAAGTCAGTCAGGACAGAGGATTTATACTAAACAGGATGTTGACCTCCTTATGACCATAAAAAGGCTTCTTTACGATGAAAAATATACGATAGACGGGGTAAGAAGAAAGCTCCAGCGGAGCAACACCCGCCTGAATGAAGCTTTAATTAATGGCGAAGGGGTCGTCGAAGGTTCAACAGAATTGAATCAGACCTCAGAACCAAGGATGCAGGAGTTGTTGAGCTATATCAAAAATCGTTTACGGAGTATCGCAGGTTCTCTTTAGCAAATTCATTTTTAGATTCGGGGCGTAGCGCAGTTTGGTTAGCGCACTCGCTTGGGGTGCGAGAGGTCGGCCGTTCGAATCGGCTCGCCCCGATTAAATATAAAAAAGTGTAGTAAAGAAGGGATTAGCGAGGTTCTTGCCTTTTGCCTCCTGTTTTTTTCCCTTTCCAACTTGCTGCTTGCCCCTATTTTTGGGTTAATGAATCTCTATTTTTCCAAAATATGTTATACTTCATCTTATGAAAATCGCGATAACTGGAAAAGGTGGGGTAGGCAAAACTACCTTATCCGCAATATTAAGCTATTTGTTTGCAGAAGAAGGGAAAAAGGTCATAGCAGTTGACGCTGATCCAGATGCTAATCTTGCTCAGGCAATGGGGTTGAGCGCCTCAGAAATAGCAAAAATAAAGCCTCTTGCTGATATGTCGCAACTTATTGAAGAACGAACAGGGGTTAGACCAGGAACTATGGGAGGTATGTTCAGGCTGAACCCTAAGGTTGACGACTTGCCAGAAGGCATAGGGTATAAGATAAACGGCATTACTCTGCTTGTAATGGGCAAGGCAAAGGTGGCTGCATCAGGCTGTTATTGCCCTGAAAGCTCTCTTCTTAGAAGACTTTTAAAGCATCTCGTTGTAGAACGAGATGAGGTTGTAATAGTTGATATGGAAGCAGGAATCGAACATCTGACAAGGGGGACTGCAGAAGGGGTTGACGCCTTCATTGTAGTTGTAGAACCTGGACAGAGAAGCATCCAGACCGCTAATACCGTAAAAGAATTAGCTAAAGGTCTTGGTGTCAAAGAGGTTTTTGTGGTGGCTAACAAGGTTAGAAACGACGCTGATATCTCGTTTTTAAAAGACAACCTTCATGAAATGAATTTGATCGGCGCTCTGAAATTTAACCAGTCAGTAATGGATGCAGACATTGGGGGTGTCTCGCCTTTTACACGGGCTCCTGAACTTGTCAAAGAGGTCCGGGAAATTAAAAAGCAACTCCAGGAATTTGTTTCTTAGTTAGCATGAATAAAGGAACCATAAGAAAGGAGGTTCTCAGAAGGAGAAACTCCATAACAGAAGAGGATAAAAAAGCCAAAGATGATTTTATAAAAAAAACCCTTATATGTCTTCCTGAATTTGAGAAGGCGCATACAGTTTTATTTTATGCTTCATACAAAAGCGAGGTTGATACCTTTAGACTGATGCAGTATTGTTTGTCTAAGGGAAAAACAATAGCCCTTCCAAAGGTTGAGCCTGAATCTTCAAAATTGAAGCTTTATGAAATTATGGATTTAAAGGAACTTTCTACAGGTTATCAGAACATCCCTGAACCTAATGTTTCTGAAGACAGGGTATTACAGGTGAAAGATATTGACCTGATAATTGTTCCTGGTGTGACTTTCGATGTTAGATGCAACAGGCTTGGTTATGGAAAGGGATTTTATGACAAGATGCTGAACGAAAAATCTTGTCCTGCTATCGCCCTTTCGTATGAGGAGCAGATTGTAGATTCTGTTCCTGCAGAATCACACGACATAAAAATGGATAAAATCATTACAGACAAACGAATAATTACCCGCAATGGATATCAATAAAATAGAAGAAGGCATAAGGCTCATTCTGGAAGGTATTGGAGATGATCCTGCAAGACCTGGTTTGAAAGATACTCCAAACCGTGTTGCTAGAATGTATCTCGAAATATTCTCAGGGTTAAAAACTGCCGATGAAGATTTATTAAAACCCATAGAAGGGGAAAATCATGACGAGATGGTGCTGCTCAAGGATATCCCTTTTTATTCGGTTTGCGAGCACCACTTGCTGCCTTTTTTTGGCAAAGCCCATATAGCTTACATCCCAAGTGGGAAAATCGTAGGTATAAGCGAGCTCGTAAAGGCTCTCGAATTACTTGCCAAAAGGCCTCAGGTTCAGGAAAGACTGACTTCCCAGCTTGCTGATATTATTACACTAAGATTAAAGCCAAAAGGCTGTATGGTAATCATAGACGCAGAACATCTTTGCATGAGCATGAGGGGCATTAAGAAACCCGGCGCTAAAACAGTCACCTCTGCCGTGAGGGGCATTTTCAGGAGTAAGCAGAGCACAAGAGAAGAGATGCTTGAATTAATTAAAAGGAAGGATTGATAAGGGGATTTACTAAAGCTCTGATTAATAAACTATGTTGAGTTTCCTGAAAGGGACTCAACAACAAATAAGGAGGGAAACTGAAGCATGGCATCAATGGTTGATAAACCCTGTAAAGACTTTATCGAAGTATTGGCATCCAAAGCTCCGGTTCCGGGCGGCGGCGGAGCAGCAGCAATGGGCGGTGCAATCGGCATGGCACTTTCCAACATGGTCGGCAATCTCACAATCGGCAAGAAAAAATATGCCGATGTAGAGCCTGAGGTCAAAGATCTCCTCGAAAAAGGTTACAAAATCATTTCCGAACTGGAAACACTGGTAGACAAAGACGCTGAAGTTTTCGAGCCTTTGTCCAAAGCTTACGGTCTTCCAAAAAACACACCGGAAGAAATCAAATTCAAGGAAGAAACAATGGAGAAGTGCTCCAAAATAGCATGTTCCGTCCCAATGGAAATTATACGCAAGGCGTATGAAGGCATCAAAATTCATCAGCGCATGGGAGAGATTGGAAGCATGCTCGCTATTTCCGATGTGGGCTGCGGCGTTGTGTTTATGAAAGCTGCGCTTATTTCCGGCAAACTCAATGTCATCATTAATCTCAACACTATCAAAGATCAGGATTTTGTCAGATCCACAAAAGAAGAGATGGATCGTTTAGTGGATGAAGGCTGTAAAATTGCTGATGAAACTTTGAATCTGGTTATTTCCAAACTCTCAAAATAAATAAGGAGGAAAAGTCATAATGGCAGAAATTCTAAAAGCGAAACCGGTTGCAGATGCAATGAAGGAGGACATGATCAAACGGGTTGAGGCTCTAAAAGCCAGAGGCATAACCCCGAAACTCGGCATTATCCGTGTGGGCGCGCGTCCTGACGATTTGTTTTATGAAGGTGGTGCAAAAAAGACCTGCACAAGCGTGGGCATGGACTGTCAGGTATTCGAATATCCAGAAAATATAGATCAGGAGGCTTTTGAAAAGGCGGTGACTGAAATCGGCGCAAAAAAAGATATAAACGGCATATTGATGTTTTCACCCCTTCCCAAACATCTCAATGAGCGCAAAATCAGAACCCTCATTCCCGTTGAAAAAGATGTGGACTGCCTCACCACCAGCGGCGCTGCAAAAGTTTTTACCGATGATGTTACCGGATTCCCCCCCTGCACCCCCAGTGCGTGCATGGAAATGCTCCATTTTTACAATATTCCAGTTAAAGGCAAAAAATGTGTAGTTGTAGGACGCTCTCTGGTTGTAGGCAAACCTCTGGCAATGCTTCTGCTGCGGGAACACGGCACAGTGACAATTTGCCATTCCCGGACGGAAAATCTGCCTGGAGTGTGCCAGGATGGGGAAATCGTGATTGCTGCGGTAGGCAAGGCTAAAATGTTAAAAGGCAATTTCTTCAAAGCAGGACAGACAGTTATTGACGTTGGCATAAACCCTGACCCGGACAATCCCGGAAAATACTGCGGCGATGTGGATTTTGCCCAGGCAGAACCTATTGTAGCCAAAATCAGCCCGGTTCCTGGAGGTGTAGGCTCGATTACGACTTCTGTGCTTTGCAAACATACCATCATGGCATGTGAAATGCAGAACGCATAATTGATTTTTGTGCAAGTTTTCCTCTCCCCGAAATTAAGGGGGAGGGGAAAACTTAGGGAATATAAACATAGGGTCAATTGCACGAGCCCCAAAATCAGCGATAGAACTAAAAATCAATATATAAACCCAAAGATAGCGATAGGAAGCGCCGTTCCTGCAGAAGCACGGAACCAGTCCATCGCTCTTCCGCTCTGATATTGACCTCATAAGGTGTCGTATAAAAATCCTTCACCAGCCCTTCCTATATATCATGTTACTCCTGTTAAGCTTTATATTTGTATCGCAGAATTTGGGACAGTAAAAAAATATTTGAAACCTGTTCAATTTATGGTATATATATTAATTAGGATATTGCTATTTATGTGAAATGCTATTTATTGCAAACGAGGAGTTAAATCATGAACATTACTTTTAAATGGACGGGCAAAACCACAACAGGTGTTTTTCAGAGTGGGGAAATAACAGCACCCACTAAGGATGATGTCATCTCTGCTTTGCGAAGGCAGGGAATTATTCCCACTTCTGTCACAGAAACCAAGAAATCTGAAGCAAAAGCTTTGGGGCGAAAAGGTGGCATAAAAGAAAAAGACCTCGCCGTATTCACAAGGCAGTTTGCAACGCTTTTCTCATCGGGTATCCCGATTGTTCAGGGTCTTGAAATAATGGCAAAGCAGTCGGAAAAAAAGGGGTTAAGAGATATTTTAATTCAGATTAAAGAATCCATAGAGACCGGCTCAACCTTAGCAGACGCCCTTAGAAAACACCCGAAGGTTTTCGATAATCTCTATACAAATATGGTTGCTGCCGGTGAAATCGGCGGCGTTCTGGACAGCGTCCTCATCAGGCTTGCAGATTATATCGAAAAAACCATGAAGCTCAAAAAGAAAGTCAAGGGCGCCATGATTTATCCTGGAATTATTCTAACTGTTGCGGTGCTTGTTGTTGCCATAATAATGATATTCGTAATCCCTATCTTTGCCAAGATTTTTTCTGAAATGGGCGTAGCCCTCCCCTTACCGACAAGGATTGTAATAGGTTTTAGCAATTTCATAAGCGGTATCGGGGGTCTTATCATTTTAATCTCTTTTATCCTTTTGATAATAGGAATTGTGCAATACCGCAAAACTGAACAAGGCAGGAAGGTAACCGATAAATTTTTGCTCGACCTGCCGATTTTTGGAGATTTGTTAAGAAAGGTTGCTGTTGCCCGTTTCTCAAGAACGCTTGGAACACTCATCGGGAGTGGTGTGCCCATACTGGATGGTCTTGAAATATGCGCAAAAACGGCTGGCAACAAGATTATAGAAAAAGAGGTTCTTAATACCAAAAAAGAGGTTACAACTGGAAGCACAGTATCAGAAACTATGAAAGATTCCAAGATATTCAGCCCTATGGTAGTTCAGATGATAAATGTGGGGGAATCAACAGGCTCGCTTGAGCAAATGCTTATAAAGATAGCAGATTTTTATGACGATGAGGTTGATCAGGCCGTCGTGAATCTCACTACTATGCTCGAACCAATTATGATAATATTTATGGGCATCACCGTAGGGTTCATAGTTATCGCACTATATCTGCCTATATTCAAACTGGGCGGGGTTATCACTGGACAGTAATGGATGAATCCTCATAGAAGCCCGCAGCATGCTGCGGGCTTTCTATGAATCTCTAAGAAATGAGTCTTTACCCTACTTTCTGCAGGCTTTTCTTTTTTGATATTTGAATGGGGTTATGATAATGCTAATCAATATCCTTGTATTTATCGAGTCTATACCTAAATTCCCTGAAGGACAAACCTAAAAGCTCCGCAGCCTTTGTTTTTACCCCTCCGCTTTTCTGTAAAGCCTTTTGGATCATTTCCCTTTCTATTTCTTCGATAAATCTATTGAGGTTAAAACCTGCATCTAGCTCTTGGCTAAGCATTTTAGATACTACTGGCTGGGAGTGTTTCTGGGGGGTATATCTTAAATGACCATCTTCTGAGAGTATAATCTCTCTCTCTATGATGTTTTTAAGCTCTCTGACATTTCCCCGCAACTCCATTTTCATAATATGATCGATAAAGTCAGGTTCAATTTTGACGATCTTTTTGTTAAATTTATGAGATATTACATTGACAAAATGATTTATGAGAAGAGGAATGTCTTCAAGCCTTTCCTTTAAATTGGGCAATTTAATCTCGAAGGTTGATAATCTGTAATATAGGTCCTCCCTGAAGTCCCCACTTTTAAGAAGATTTGTGAAATCTTTATTTGTAGCAGCTATTATCCTCACATCTACATTTATCTCGTGATTGCCCCCCAGTGGCCTAATCTTTTTTTCTTCGAGAAACCTCAGAAGCTTTGCCTGAAGAGAAGCAGGCATTTCGCCGATCTCATCAAGAAAGAGACTACCGTGATTAGCCTCTTCTATTAATCCGCGCCTCCTAGAATAGGCACCTGTAAAAGCGCCTTTCATGTATCCAAAGAGTTCGCTCTCAAGCAGTTCGCCCGGCAGGCTGGCGCAATTAACGGTGACATATGGCTTGCCAGAGCGCATGCTTTTATTGTGAATAGCTTTAGCAACAAGCTCCTTCCCCGTTCCGCTTTCGCCTAATATGATGACGCTTGAATCAAAAAGGGCTACTTTCTCAATTATATCGAAAACCCTTTTCATAGCTATGGATTTGCCGACAATGCTCTGATATTCATCCTCATATCTCTGGAGTTCCTTGACCTTTTTTTGTAAAGCTAACTTTTCTATTATATTTTTGAGGATTATTCTTATCTCATCAAGGTTAAAAGGTTTAGTTATGTAATCATATGCGCCTGCCTTCATTGCTTCGACAGCAGTCTCGGTTGAAGCAAAAGCGGTAATTATAAGGACTATGGTATCAGGAGAATCATTTCTGATTTTTTTGAGAATTTCGACACCAGAACCGTCAGGAAGTCTAATATCAACAATAGCAATATCAAAAAAGTTTCTGTTTATTAGAAGGTCAGCCTCCTCGATTGAGCCTGCTTCTTTAATATTGGAATCAAACTCTGTAAGAATCATAGAAAGAGTTTTCCTGATATTTTTCTCATCATCAACTATCAAAGTATTCATCTACTCTCCTTCATAAATCGGCAGTGTTATCACAAAATTTGCGCCGCCTATCTCAGATTTACTATATCCAATAGTACCTCCGAAATTTTCAATTATCCTATTTGATATGGCAAGCCCTAAACCAGTTCCAGATTTTTTGGTCGTGAAGAAAGGTTCAAAGATCCTGTCAATTTCTTTCTCACCAATGCCTGGGCCATCATCTTCTATATTTATTTGAACATATTTTTTTTCAGTCTTTATCGTTATTATTACACATGAACGAGCAGCCTCTATAGCATTTTTTATTATATTATCCAGTGCCGCTTCAATATAAGTCCTGTTACCATGAATAATCGCGCTGTTTTCCATGTCTAATATCAGTTGTTTTGCCTTATCTTTGTGAACTATAAGAACCTTTATAACATCAACTATATCAACTTTCTCTAAGGGGGCATCAGAAGGTCTGGAGTAAAGGAGAAAATCGTTTGCCAGACTCTTTAGTCTTGTTGCTTCATCAGAGATCATATCAATTAATTCATCATTATTTTTACCCTCTTTCAAAAGCTGCACCGATGAAGATATGACAGCCAAAGGATTTCTCAATTGATGAGCAAGGTCTGCGCTTACTCTGTATAGCCTTCTGTGACTTTCCATTTTTATCTTTTCCTCTTCGAGTTTTTTAATATATTTCTCCTGATTCTCGAGTTTGTTCTTCATGGCATTACCAGCTATGGAGATGGCAATAAATGACAATATATGAAGAGAAATATTCACAAAGTATTCTCTTTCAAAAAAATTTTGATTCAGATAAGAGCTAATACCATACATCAAACAAGCCAAGATGGGTAAAGAAAAGTAGATTCTACCTTTAATCAATACCGATGCAAAAAAAATAGGCAGTAGATAAATAAGTGTCAAGAAGGAATACGCAGTTATATTAAAATAAAGTATGAGAGAGATTAAAACAATATCCAGAATAAAATCCGCGTAAAAAAAACGCTTACTTAAACTAACCAATCTGATGAAAGTTATAAAAAGATAGACTAAGATTACGACGTTGAGGGCAGGAATTTTAGAGAGCAAGTCAACCATGTGGAAAGATATAAACAATGTGAGAGCAAATATAAAACGCCCGATTTTATAATAGTTGTAGAGAAAAATTAAGCTCATACGAGTAGTCTAAAATTGCACAATTTTTTTGTCAATTATATTTTTAATTGGAGCTTACTGAGTTTCAGGTGAATTCAGGCAGGCTTTTCGAAACACGGTTTCTCCAACCCAGCAGACTCCCGAATAAATGAGAAAGTTTTATTTTGTTTCATCACAGGTGTCCAAAATAATATTCAGCACTTTTTGGTTCTATGCTGATTTTGGGAGTTCTCTGGTTTTGAAAAAATTGACTCTAAAGTGTTATTTTATAACTGCTTAATTCTTTTCGACAGGCAATATTTGAATTATGAAGGGGACGTTATGAAACGAATACCTATGACGAGCGAGGGACTCCAGAATTTAAAGGATGAGCTTGACAGGCTTCTCAAGATTGAAAGGCCTAAAAATATTAAGGCTATTGCTGAGGCTCGGGCTCACGGAGACCTCTCCGAAAATGCAGAATACCACGCCGCAAAAGAACAGCAGAGTTTTATTGAGGGGCGCATTCAAGAACTTCAGATGAAGATATCAATGGCAGAGGTTATCGATACAAAAAAGATTAACCGTTCTCAGGTCGCATTTGGGGCAAAGGTGAAGGTTGTAGATATTGAGACGGATGAAGAATACGAGTTCATACTCGTTGGGACCGAGGAAGCTGACCTCAAGCAAAAAAAGATATCCATCACATCTCCAGTCGGAAAGGCATTGATAGGCAAAAAAGTCGGCGACACCGCAATTGTCAAAGCCCCTGCAAGAACAATCGAATATGAGATAATAGAGATTAGCTTTGACTAAATATTTCCCGGCAGAAATCATAAGCAATATCCGGATTAATGAATCGTTTCACCTGCTGACAATAGCCCCTCTGTCTGAAAATATTCAGCCCCGGGCTGGTCAGTTTTACATGCTTCAAACCGGGGCTGGCTCTGACCCTTTGCTTAAACGACCTTTCAGCGTTTACGTTTTTGATGAAAAGAGACTGCAGTTCCTTTTTAGAATCAGGGGCAAGGGGACATCTTATTTATCAAGGATGCATGTTGGCGACACAATATATGCGATAGGTCCCCTTGGAAACGGCTATCCCATCCCGAATGAAGAATTTATCGCCATAGCCGGTGGAATCGGGATAGCGTCTCTTATGCCATTATTAAGGCAGTTCCAAAATAAAGCCTTTCTTTTCTACGGCGCCAGAGCCAAATCCGAACTCGTTATGCTTGAAGAGGCTTCATCTCTGTCTAAAGAAACATTCATATCAACTAATGACGGTTCCATTGGACATGCAGGGCTTGTAACTGAGCTCTTTACGGATTTTATAGACTCAAATCCCACGTTTAAAAACCTGCCAGTTTATTGCTGCGGCTCTCAGCCCATGCTTAACGCAATTCAACCAATTGCGGAGAGATACAATTTAAGCTGCTATGCCTCCATTGAAGAAAGGATGGCTTGCGGCACAGGCGTATGTTTAGGTTGTGTGGCAAAGGTCAAAAATGAAGAAAATGAATTTTCCTACAAAAGGGTCTGTAAAGAAGGACCTGTCTTTAATCTGAGAGATGTAATATGGGAATAATCCCCAAACCAAATCACTCAGTCCAAATAGCCTCGCTAAGGCTCAAAAATCCTGTAATTACCGCATCAGGCACATTCGGATACGGAGAAGAGTATGCAGAATTTTTCGACCTTAACAGTCTGGGCGCCATAGTGGTCAAGGGGCTTTCCGCAACACCAAGGAAGGGACCCCCCCCTCCCCGTATTGTTGAAACTTCCTCTGGTATGCTCAATGCAATTGGATTGCAGAATATCGGCATTCCAGCTTTTCTCAAGGAGAAACTTCCTTATCTCCGTCAATTTGATATACCTGTTATCGTCAACTTTTTCGGAGACTCTGTTCAGGAATACGTCAGGGCTGCCGAGCTTCTGAGCGATGCAGAAGGTGTTCACGCCCTTGAGATGAATGTCTCCTGCCCCAATAAGGAGGCGGGATGGTGCATATTCGGGACCGACCCCGCCACCCTCAGACATGTTGCATCAGAAGTTAGAAGGGCGACAAACCTTCCTCTTATTGTCAAACTATCCCCTAATGTCACCAATATAGCCTTGATGGCAAAGGTCGTCGAAGATTCAGGGGCGGATGCAGTATCACTTATCAACACCTTGACGGGTATGTGCGTTGAAATCGAAACGAGAAAGCCCATGTTGGCGAATATAACTGGCGGACTTTCAGGTCCAGCCATAAAGCCTGTGGCTGTCAGGATGGTCTGGGAGGTCTGCAAATCTGTTGGAATCCCTGTTATAGGCATGGGCGGGATAATGAATTTCAGAGATGCCCTTGAATTTTTGATAGTAGGCGCCAAAGCTATTGCAGTCGGAACGGCAAATTTCGTCAATCCCCTTGCAACAATAGAAATCATAAAAGGAATAGAGGATTTTATGATAAGTGAGGGAATTAACGACATCAATCAACTGATAGGGAGTTTAAAGGTTTAACCTGTCGGGATAGAAAGTTGTCCTTCCGAGGAGCGTAGTGAAAGAGCCTGCCCTGAATGCAGTCGAGGGAGCAAAGGGAGCTTAAAAAGGATTTTATAATCAGTGCCTTCCTACTTATGGCTTCATTAGTATATATATCACTAACAATTTTTGTCACCTCTAAATGGTTGAAATTAAACACGCTGACAAATTTCGTCACTCGTGCTGACAAAAATTGTCACTTTCAGCCTGTCCAAAACTTGGGATATAATCCTAAATCTGCTATTATCAAGGTATTGCATTTTATGCCCGAGCTGGCACAAAAGTTGCTCTATAATAAATGAATCGTAAAACTAATTAATCTTAAGAGTCATTGCAAGAAGCGAAGCGGCGAAGCAATCTCAAAGAGGCAAAGCAATTACAACACCTAAGAGAAAGGGAGGTGGTGTTAAGAAGGATAGTAGTTAGTAGATAGTGGATGGTAGATAGTGGATGGTAGTTAGTGAATGGTAGATAGTAGTTAGTGAATGGTAATGCAATCAAAGAAAACGCCTTTGGCGTGAAAAAAACTAAAAAAGAAGGCTTGAGCCTTCAAAAAAGGAGATTTTAGTTATGATGAGGACAATTCATCAAATGCAGGCAAGGGATCAAAGGGGTTTTACCCTGGTGGAATTATTAATCGTTGTGGCAATCATCGCTATCTTGGCGGCTATAGCAATACCCCAGTTTGCAAGGTATAGAGAGTCTGCTGCAAGGTCTGCCTGCCAGTCAGATGCAAGAAACTGTGTAAGCAGATGCGCCGCTGAGTATGCTGTGAATCCAGGCCAAGCGGTAGCAAACTGTCAGTGCATCAATAGCGCAAATAATACAGTTACCGGCTCAACTGATGCTGCAGGAGCAATAACGGTTACAGCTACTTGCTCAGGAGCATACACTGGAACTTGCGTATTCAATAACACCACAAACCAAGTAACCTGTAGCCCGTAGATAATAGGGACAGCGACTATTTATCTCTCCGGGGGCATCTTGACGGCGCCCTTATCCACTGTGGGTTCAGGCTACAAACCTGAACCCTTTTTTAAAATAAAAGTAAGGGCAGTTAGTCCTTTGAAGCGGAGCGAAAAATCTTAAAGGGAAGGATTGAACCTATATTTCATATTTTAGACGGAAGCATGGGTTCGAGGTAGAATTACAATGCCAAAAATCATTAAACCTCATAGTTCAAGCCAAATTTGAATCCGGAAGGAATAAGGATTACGGGTTAGCCGTGATGATAAAACATACCAGATTTATGCCGCAATATATAAAATCCCTGAAAGGTTTTACATTAATAGAGCTTTTGATTGTCGTTGCGATTGTTGCCATCCTTGCATCTATCGCAATACCCCAATTAGCAGAGGATAGAAAAGCAGCCGTCCATGCAACCATGCTCTCTGATCTGCGCAACTGCATGGGCAAAGTCGAAGCATGGGGAGCGCACAATCAGGTTTATACAGGTTTTAATATATCGGAATGCGTGGTAACACACACTAATTCGTTAATTGTAGCCAATGTTACTGCCAGCACTTATTCTATAACCGTGAGCAACCCTAATGCCCCAGCAGGAAAGACAACCTGCACGATTTCAAACGGCGGGCAGATAACATGCAGCTAATCAAGATAAAAAACGGCTTCACATTCATTGAGTTATTGATAGTTATAGCCGTTATAGCGCTTGCCGCAATCATCGGGCTTCCAAAATTATTCGATTCAAAAAAAAGAACCTGCCCCTATAAAAACAGCAATTTCAGCTACTGTGATATCTGATCTGCACAACTGTGCAATGAAGGCTGAGGCGTGGACTGCCCTAAAGCAGACTTATGAGGGCTTTAACGCTGGGGAGTGTGCGGCAACACAAGGCAATACAATAACAGTTGTGAGCGCTGCTAAGGATACATACTCGATAGCTGTAACTAACCCAAATGCCCCCGAAGGTAAAAAAACCTGCACAATTACCAAGGGCGGGCAGATTACATGCAATTAGAAGGACAGAAATTAAGAAGCGTTATAGGGTCGCGTCTTGAATTTTGATGTATATAAATTTCAAAGACGGTTTCAACTCGTTTAATGGATGAGAACTCCTTGCGCTCTTGGCGCAGGGTTCTTAACATAATTAAACGAGGATTTAAACGAGAGGAAATGAAATATCTATAAATCATTCAGAAGGGAAAGTCCATTTATAAATTACTGTATAAAAGTCTTCCAAATCTTTTAGATGCTTGTTTAAGATTGCCTTAAGAATTTCTATATCAAGTGATTGATACTCGTGAACTGCTATGTTTCTAAAACCTACCATTGATTGCATTTTCTTAAGCATAGTTTCATCTATTATGCCGGTATTATAAAGTAATTTAAAGTTTTCTCTTACAGTGGAAGGAAGTCCTAATCCTTCTGAAGCTACAATATGTGCTGCGATATCTATTGCGGATTCTATTGCCCGAAGTAGATTAATTACAAATATGTCCTGTTTATCAATATCTTCAAGAGCAGAAGAGTCAAGATTTGTTACATCTTTTATCCTTTTTAAACATCGCTGAATGATTCCAATCTTTGCAAGTATAATATCCCTGTCAGGCATAAATTCTTCCTTTGAGTATATTTTTTTCAGCTTCTTTCCGGATCCGCTTTAAATCGTCATATTCTTTTATGGTTTTTATGAAGAAGTCTGAGTATATTCTGTCGCTTTGTTTTTTAAGAATTTTTCCATTTTTTAAAACTTGCATTTTAATAATTGGAGAGGCATCATTTAGAATAACAATGTCTGCTTTTCTGTTTGTGATTTCTGGTATATCAGATGATATCTTTATAATTTTCTCAATTTCGGGTTTTTTGTTAAATAAGATAGCTAAGTCTATATCACTTTCTTGAGCGACTCTTCCACATGCAAATGAACCAAAGATGAATACAAGCTGAAAGCATTCTTTATTGAAATACTCTTCAAGTTTTTTGAAAATACTATCTATCAAATCGTGCCCATTTCTTGTAAAAAAATTTCTCAATTGAGAAAAAATTATATAAATTATATCATTTTTTCATTATCAGCAACATTTTTTGTTTTGTTTTTTTGGGGTCGCGTCAAGGAGGCTGAAGACGAAGCGGAAGCCCCAACTGCCGATATTGCAAAACTAAGTATGAAGTCTCACAAAGGCTTACCCATGGACGAAGGTAGTTCTTTAATAAAGAAATTATCTCATATCCCTGTTTGAATATTATTTTGGACACCTGTAAGTTGACTTATAAATAAACTAATTTATGTTTATATCTCTGTTTTTCGGACGAAAAGGCTGAATAGTTATTTAATTGTCCTTGAAAAGACTCATAGGTAAACCCTAAGCAGATTACAGGCAAATTTCATCAATGTGAAATGCTAAAATTATTCCCTGTTGTCCTCAATCTTCTGTAGCAGGTTTTTGAGCTTTATCCTGCCGTGGAGTGTTGAGCCGTCTTTGAATTCAAGAACTGGTATGTCATAGCGATAAAGCTCATGGAGTTCATCATCTTCTCTGATATCAATCTTGTTGATACGCAGGTCATACTTATCTATTAGACCATTGAGCATCTCTTGGGCAGCATCGCAAAACCAGCACTCAGGTTTGAAATAAAAGGTTATATGCACCATACTTCTGATTTGTTCAGATGAATATTATAACCCTATCTTATATACATTTTCTCGAAGAAGATAATTTTATAATTTGAATTTAATTACTATCGCCCTGCAAAAACTCTCTATATCGGTAATATGCTTTTTCCATACAGAATGAACTATTTTCATATCCGTCTTTTCATATTCATGGACTACCCTGTTCCTAAAACCAACCATGCGAATCATTTTATTAGCAAGGACTTTGGTGATAACACCCTTAGAGGCTAAAATGTGGAATATCTCGGCTTGAGTTGAAGGCGTTTCCCATTCAGAATCGCTTATTATATGGGCACCCATATCAATGCATGACTGGATGGCTTGAATCAAATTAAACAATACAATGCTTTGAAGGTCCTTGTCTTTAATAAAGGATGCAATGCCGGGGTCTTTTTTCTGCCTGACCTGCTGCAGATATATTTGTATCCTCTCAAGTTTCTTCCTAATGAGCGTTTTATCTATCAACGGATACTCCTTTGAATCGTTGGGAAACCGCTTTAAGGCAGATGTCTTCTATTGGTTTATAATCCATGTATTCAATGATAGCGTTGGCAATAAATCTTTTCCTTAGCCTTTTATTTCTATCAAAAATAACTTTGCCTGTTCTGATTATACGGTGTTTGAGGAAAGGAGAAGCTGTATTCAGTAAAACAATATCCAGAGGACGAAGGGAAAGCTTTGGAGATGCGGCATAATAAGTTCTTTTTAGTGATTCAAAAGTATATCTACCCTTTTTTTTATCATTTATCAATACAGCAACATCAATATCGCTCTCGGGAATTTCGTTGCTTTTTGCAAAGCTCCCGAAAATATATAAAGCGGAGACTTCTTGCCTATCCTTAAAATATCTGGCTATCCTTTGTATGTCGTTCTGGGCTTTCATGATATCAAAAATTATATCATAGAAGATATTTTTGGCGTATGCTACATAATCAATAAGTTTAGATAGGAAGGACTGAGGATTTTTATACGACATCTTATAAAAGAAACTTCACGGAATTTTAGCAAAAGACAGTGCATTAAAAAGATAAAGCAAAATTCAAAAAAAATTTGTCGATTATAAAAATTCCGAAACAGTCCTTCCTATGGCTATTTTAGTGTATAATTGCCTATCTAAGCCCTGTAACACAGCTTAGCTTGTTTGGTTCGGAGAAGGTTACCACTGGAATCCTGCCAGATATAGTATCGGGATCATACTCCCACCTGCACGAGGCAAGCACCTGACCATTTCTGCCTGCCACAAACTTGATAAAACCGACCCTTGATGGAACATTGATATTAACGGTCTTTCTTTCATTTGGAGTAATCCTATTGTGGGGACCAAAATTATCCTGCCCTTCGACGAATATGTGGATATTCTCATGAGACCTGTTAGTGAACTCAGCCTTAATAGTTTTTGTTGATGCATTAGTTTGTTGAGTTCCTGTGGTGTAGTAGTAGTTTGATTTCCCTGAACTGGATAGCCCTCTATCTGTGTATGGCCTGCCCCACCTGAACCACCGTTTTGAGCCCATGTGGAGGGGTCTGAGTCAATTACTGTGTAGGTTCCTGCAGGTAGAGTAATGTTTGGATACACATTCCAGTATGCGTTGGGAACACCGCCTTGTCCAGGTGAACCTTTTGCCTGCCATGGTCCGTAGGTTCTGCCTGATTGATCTTTTAAGGCTATAGTGCCGGGGAGTGCACCTTTGGCATTGTTCCAGTGGTAGTTTACAATTTTTGTTATAACATGTGATTGTTTAATTGTAAATGTTGTTGGTTTAGTAGGATTATTGTAAACGCCGCTAATATTGCCATTATTAAAAATTAAATTGCCTTTTTGTGTATCAGTTGAAACGGTATTCCCGCTACCGGTAAAACCGCCTGAGATTCCATTTCTAATTAAAGTGATTCCCCTGAGGCAAAAACCCGGCGCTGCACCGGCATGATAGTATTTTTTATCCGTATCCCGATGATCAAATCTCATGCCGGTAATTACGCTTCCTTGAGGGAGATTAAAGACAGCCAGCCATCTCTTATCTCCAAGATGATTTTCTTTTGGAAAACGGTGATCCGCACCGCCTGTTTCTCCCCTGTTCCATTCTGATGAATGGACGCCTGCCTTGATTTCGAATCTATGGTTGCCGGATTTCGTATAGACAGTCAGGACCGTTGTTGTTACATCATCTTTTACATAATGTGCATTGTCAAGGTTAGAAACTATAGCGATAGAACTGGCAGATACTGGGACAGGTAATGTTATATCCAAAGAAAGCCTTTTTTCATGGGTGGCTTTAAGTCGAATCCATGAACCATCATCTACTTCGATGTTTTTAACCTTTCTGGGAGAACCTTTTTTGCCGCCGTAAGGGGTTAAATCAACGAGATAAAACTGCAAACCGGTATCCTGAATGCCGCCATAAGAAGAATCGGGAGGAGGGGTAACCGGTGGAGCAATAGGGGGTTGAATAGTAGTTGTTTGTTTGATTGTATTTTCGAGATCTTTGACCACTGCAACTCTCTTTTCATTTGACCAGTAATTAAGACTCTCACGACATTTATTAAGTGCCTCCTGATTTCTGCCTTATTTCGCTAATGTACTACACTCATCCCAAAGCCTGTCAGCGGCAGCTTTCTTCTGGGCTTTATTTATAATTTGTGCTTCAAGTTCCCTTATATGCTCTTCAAGAGATTTGTCGGGCATGATTTTTACACTCTCTTTGTATTTACCCACCGCATTTTCAAGACTGCCCTGTCTTTCAAGAGCCTCTCCCTCTGCCTTTAGCCTTTGGGCTTGAGCCTGCTTCTGTTTGAACTCATTTTTCTTAGAGTTGAGCCTATTCTCAGCATCTACAATAGGTTGATATCTTTGATTCAGCTTCTTAGCTGATTGAAGTTCTCTCTCTGCATCGGCAATCATCTCAGTTTTCAGGAATTGTTCTATCAATACAAGATGTTTTTTAATTGACTGCAAATCGCTTTTCCATTTATCCAAAAGGGTTTTAGCTTCAACATTAGCAGAATCAATCTTTAAAGCCTCCTCAGCCAAAGAAATAGCCTCATCAAGCCTGCCCTGCTGAATGAGGGTCTTCGACTGTTCGATTCTATCCCTAACATCTTTTTGATATCTCTGCTTTGCCTCATTGAGCCTTTTTTCAGCATCTATAACCTTTGCGTATTTTGGATGCAGTGCCTTAGCGCCTTGAAAGTTCCTTCTCTGCATCGGCAAACTTTTTGTCAGCAATGAGTTTATTGACATTCTCAATGTGTTTATTGATTGTTTCTTTATCTTTTGTCCATTTATCCTTGAGCGTCTTAGCCTCTGCGTTTTTTGGGTCAAGGTTTGAGGCCTCTGATGCAAGTGTAATCGCTTCGTCAAGTTTGCCTTCGCTTACAAGTCCCTTTGCCTTCTGAACTTTTTCATATGCCTCTTTTGATTTTAGGGAACTATTTATCTGCTCCTGCGAAACTGAGATGGTGACTGTTTGAGCAGCCTCTCCGAGCTTTATACCCTCTGCATTAGTCACCTCTACCTTAACTGTATATGTTCCTGTGTTGCTGCAATTAATCTTTATCTCACTGCCTGCACCTGGAAATCCACAACTGCCCGAGGGCTCTACTGTCCATCTGTATCTTGTTGAATCGGGCTGGGGTGTGACTGTTGCCGTTAGATAGATATCCCGATGTGTAACAAACTGATTTGGCTTGAGTGTTACCATTCCGCACTTCTGTGCCTGTCCTAATTGTGTATCACACTGCCACATCTGGGGTGGAGATTCACGATATCTTGGCTCACCAATGCTTACCTGATAGCCCTGTGCGGTGATTGTTATATCTTTAACTCCAATCTCGTCTCCTCCATCCTTGGACTTTGCGTGAACGGTTGCCCTGACTGGCTTTGTATCTTTGGGTTTAAATGATGCCTTGTCACCAGTGCCTGAGAAGTATCCGGGTATATCCCACCAGAAACTAACCATGTCATCTGACATCTTTGGATTGGTTGACACCTCAAGCCTGACCTCTTGACCTATCAGGGGTTTGTCATGACTGTATTTAATTGCCAATTCCGGATTTACCACCTCTATAGATATCTGATCTGATTCTCCAATAGTTTTCCATGCGCCATCAATCTCTCTTGAGACGACAACCCACACTGGCGTTATGCCTGTCTTTCTGAAAGTCGCTGAATGCCTCATCTGAGAGCCACCTTTTTGTTCATATTGAGGGTTTTTGGGGTCACCAAATATCGCATCAGGATTGGGCTCCCATAAGTATCTTAATGTTGGTCCTGAAAATGGTTTATCACCTGAGAATACCTCTGCAAGAAATGATGCCTTGCCCCCAATAGGCAGTCTATTTTCCTTCGGGCTTTCCTTTGTTAGCTTCACCTTGATAGGGCTACACTTTAAGGTGATTGAGTCCGATGCGCTGTTGCCGTCCTGATCTGTAACAGTTACTGTGACTGCACAGGTTTTACACTGGTTTTTAAAAGATGCCTTTGCGCTTGCATCCTTTAACTCGCTGATGCAGCCGCTCCATCTGTAAGCATATCCGCCCGTCCCCTCAGAAGCCTCCGCCTGTATGTCAATTACATCACCAATATCGGCAGGGTTCTTTGATGCCTTAAGCTTTACCGTGATAGGTTAACATGCTTCTTGTTTTCCTCGCGCCTCATCTTGTCTGCCTTATCAGCATCGTATGTGCCTTTGCCAAAAGCAGCTTCCCAGCAGCCCTTTGCACAGTCATTAGGGGCGTTAAAGAAGTGCCTCCTTGTGCAGCCAAAAGCACCGGCACCGCCAAAACAGGGACCGCTGCTCTTACATTCAGGTATAGATTTACCTTCGGGGTCATACCACACACCTATGTGTCCAGCCCAACCGCTTGAACACCTGCAGAGGCAGTTGAAGTATTGATGCCTCTTTTCCTCTTCTGTTGGAGGCGGGGTGCATCCCTGCTCAAGGGCAGGCTTCTGCCTTTCTATGCAACCCTCTGGTTTTTTAGCTGCTACTGTTCTTGTCTGTTTCTTAGTTGCCCTCACACATTCTCCCCATTCTGAATACTCATAACTGCATGTAGGCACATACTTTTCAGTGGGTGTGCAGGTCTGTTCAAGCACTGGCTTATCCTTTTCAATGCAATTTACAGGAGTTCTTGAAATTACTCTGCGAGTTTGCTTTTTAGAAGTTCCATCACAGGCAGACCATTCGGAATACTCATATGCACATGCCTGAGTCTCTTTTACAATTGGTGTGCATGATTGAACAAGTATAGGCTTGTCCCTTTCTACACAGCCAGCAGGCGATTTGGATAGCACAGTCCTTGTCTGAGTCCTTGTTGCAGAACTACATTTACTCCATTCTGAATAATGATATAAACATTCTTTCGTTTCAGGGTTAGGTTTTACAACTAACACATAGGGCAATGAGAAAAGTCTTATCTCTGTCTTACCTGATTTTACATAGAGGTTAAATCTTAATCGGTATGTCCCTTCCTGAGATGCCATAACCTTTACAGACTCCGAAGAGGACAGTTTTGTATTATCAGCCTCATTAAGCCATTCATACCTGAAGGTATCTCGAGCATTTTTGGTTAATGCATAAACAGAGGCAGGTCTGTTTACGATAGTGTCCTTATCACCTAATAGGCTAACCTCAATCTTACAGTATGAGGAAGGATTGGTGAGCCTTTGACGAATGATGAACCTTCAAAGGCATCTCGATTTTTCAGATAATTTACAAACATCCTGTGCATGATGTTTTGATTTTCATAGGGTTTAAACCTGCATAGTTTTTCAGTGAACTCGGTGGAATTCACAAACATATACCAGTAATCAATCATGCTTCTATGATTTCTTACAGTTAGTTCATCATTAATAGATGCTTTGATGTGAAAGAGGGCTTGCACATCTTTTAAGAGTTGGCTAATTTTAATAGTAGTATCTCTAAAGTAGCCATCGTTGATGGTAAAGGAATCCCTGTTTGACTGGACTGCTATGATGATGTCTCGGAGGTCTTCATTAGTGAGCCTGTAAGAAGATTCAACAAATGAGGCATAGGCGCTGTAGTCTGAAGCAATTTTTACAATCTTGCTGTATTGTTCTTGCGTTAAGCCAATAGGCTCTGACGATAGATTTGGGATAAAGAAATATTTAATAGGATGGTGAGCCTTCCCAATATTATCATCAAAATACATGGCAAGCTGTGATTGATTAAATTCAGGGGCGGGTCTTATGCATAGGTCATCACGTCCCCACTTTTCTTCAATTACCTTTAAGGCATAAGAATTGTGGATATTCTGCCCATATATGTTTAGGCAAGCCTCCCTCTTTTCAAACCACTCCCTTACTATCTTATCTATACTCTCTCCTAATTTGAGTGCATCGCCATAGAATTTAAGAAACTGTCCTAGAGTCTCGTTAAGTCCTGGAGGTAAGGTATCGGCAATCTTGTTAAAAGCATCTCCGAGCTTTGACATGCCAAATATGAGCCTTGTGGTAGTTTCAGACCTTCCCGGCATGGAAGCAATCCTTTCATATTCAGCGATTTCACCAGTAAGTGCCTTGTAATAACCATAATATTTCTTAAACTTGCCAAGCCTATCACCCACATACTTGACCTTCTTCTTGAAATCAACAAGATGCTCAAGCTTAGACTTCCTCTCATTAGAAATCTCTATTATCTTAAGTGCCTTTTCTTTCAGGGATTTGTCAACAAAGTCTGTTGTCATAAATAACTGAAGGGTGTTGTTTTCCTTGTCGTATTCTTTTTGATAATCAGCCAAGAGCTTATCAACAGTATTAGCGGCACTAATAGAGGCCTCAAGATAATTGCCCTGATATATCTTATTGCCAACATCTAAAAAGCCTTTGCCAGTCTCAAGCCTTCCTGATATTTTCTCAAAGGTCTTTTCGTCATATACCCTCTCTGCTATGTCAGATCCCATATCAATGGTCTTCTCAGCAGCAGAGAAAAAGTCTCCCTCTTCAATAGCCCATTGTATTTCTTTGGCTGAAAGGATTCATAATAA
>Ga0209721_1001043_pt1 | contig 22146 bp, 23 predicted proteins | sample TshhotsprinmetaG_FD_184139 | JGI IMG/M metagenome (GOLD analysis project Ga0209721, IMG submission 184139) | Hot spring microbial communities from South Africa to study Microbial Dark Matter (Phase II) - Tshipise hot spring metaG (SPAdes)... | ecosystem: Environmental > Aquatic > Thermal springs...
CCAGTTAATGACATCATACAAGACTGGGCTTCTTAAGTATTGCCTTTTTTCGGGTCATCGGACAATCGAATTTCCAATTTCGATGATTTTTCACCTTGACATATTACCGCAGGACTTCACCTTTAATATGTACGTATGGGGAGAAAAAAAGTTTCAAAAATAGAAAACACCTTACAGTATTGTAAGGTGTTTTTCTTTAGCTTAAATGCTGTTGAACAAGTTTGTTTACGAGCGAGCCGTCCGCTTTTCCTTTCACTTTCGGCATGATCGCTCCCATTACTTTACCCATATCCGCTTTTGAGGAAGCGCCTACTTCGGCAATCGTTTCTTTCACGATTTGCACAAGCTCTTCTTCGCTCAACTGCTTCGGCATGTAAAGTTCAAGAACCGTAATTTCTTCTTTTACTTTATCAACAAGGTCTGTGCGACCAGCTTTTTCAAATTCTTGGAGGGAGTCTTTACGCTGTTTTAATTCGCGAGAAAGTACGGTTAATTCTTCATCTTCGGTCAACGTTTTGCCAAGTTTAATCGCTTCGTTTTGCAAAGCGGATTTTACCATACGAATGACCGACAATTTGTCCTTCTCTTTGTTTTTCATCGCTTGTTTCATATCATTGTTCAAACGTTCGAGAAGACTCATAAATACACCCTCTTTTAATATTTGCGCTTTCTAGCCGCTTCAGACTTTTTCTTACGTCTTACGCTTGGCTTTTCATAGAATTCGCGCTTTCTTGCTTCTTGTAACGTACCTGTTTTTGAAACCGCACGTTTGAAGCGACGAAGAGCATCTTCAAGCGACTCGTTTTTACGAACGATCGTTTTTGACATCCTACTTCCCTCCCTCCGAACAAAACCGCTAATCCTTGTCACATGTAGAACATGTACTTTCAAAGTATAATATAACCAAGTCCATAAGTCAACTTCTTTTTATGAGCTTAACCGAATGGTATCGTCGACATCGTGAATGACGCGGACAAACTCGCCTTCGTTATACGGATAACCTGCCTTCGTAATCTTCACTTTCACGAGTTGACCGACCATGTCTTCCGTCGCTGGAAACTTTACTTTTAAGTAGTTGTCTGTATAACCGACGTATAGGCCGCTCGTTGGATTTTCTTTGTCAAGTTCTTCTGGAATGACTTCTAGCACTTGTCCTTCAAACTTCGATGCATACTCTTTTGCCAATTGATCAGAAAGCGCGATTAAACGATGGACGCGTTCATTTTTTATTTCCTCGTCCACTTGATCAGGCATTCTCGCAGCTGGCGTCCCCGTCCGTTTCGAGTATGGGAAGACGTGCAATTCGGAGAAACGTTGCGTGCGAATAAATTCATACGTCTCCGTAAATTCTTCTTCCGTCTCACCCGGAAAACCGACAATCACATCAGATGTCACAGCTAAATCAGGAAATACTTCGCGCAGACGAGCTAATCGTTCCGCAAAAAATTCGGTCGTATATTTACGGCGCATCCGTTTTAACACGGTGTTTGAACCGGATTGTAGCGGAATGTGCAAATGACGGACAATTTTATCCGACTGTTTCAACACGTCAATCACTTCATCTGTAATTTGACTCGCTTCAATAGATGAAATACGCAACCGTTTTAATCCTTTCACTTGCTCATCAATATCGCGCAACAACATGGCGAAGTTATAATCTTTCATATCTTCTCCATATCCGCCTGTATGAATGCCCGTTAATACGATTTCCTTATAGCCTGCATCTACAAGCTGTTGCGCCTGACGAATGACTTCTTTTGGATCGCGCGAACGCATTAAGCCGCGCGCCCAAGGGATAATACAAAACGTACAAAAGTTATTGCATCCTTCTTGAATTTTAAGCGATGCGCGCGTGCGATCGGTAAACGCAGGCACGTCAAGTTCTTCATACACGCGCGTCTTCATAATGTTGCGCACCCCATTAATCGGCTGACGTTGTTGTTTAAACTGTTCAATGTACTCTAAAATTTTTCCGCGATCTTGTGTGCCGATGACGATATCAACACCCGGAATCGCCATCACTTCCGCTGGAGATGTTTGCGCGTAGCAGCCTGTTACACATACGACCGCGTCTGGATTACGGCGCACCGCGCGACGAATAACTTGACGGCTTTTTTTATCCCCTGTATTTGTTACTGTACATGTATTAATAACATATACATCGGCATGAGTCTCGAAATCTTTTCGCTCATATCCAGCTTGCTTAAACAATTGCCAAATCGCTTCGGTTTCATAATGATTCACTTTGCATCCTAACGTATGAAATGCAACTGTTGGCATATATATCACCTCACTTTAGTTCCCATTCGTAAGACAAAGCTGATAATGCATATAACGGCGCCGTTTCTGCCCGTAAAATGCGCGGCCCTAGACTACAAGCGATAAACCCATTTTCCGTTAACAAAGCAACTTCCTGCTCCGAAAGCCCTCCTTCCGATCCGAAAACGATTAGGAGCGATTCCCCTTCATTCATCGTTTGAAGGAGGTGAGCAAATGCACGATGCCGCCCTTCTTTCGCCTCTTCCTCGTAAGCGATACATTTATGATCGATATCTTTCGCCCATGTGAGAAGCTGGCGAATGGTCATCGGGGCGTAGACAGGCGGCATATATGCCCGGTGGGATTGTTCGGCTGCCTCTTTGACAATTTTTTGCCAACGTTCTACTCTTTTAACGCCTTTCTTCTCATCCCACTTGACGACGGAGCGAGAAGTGATAAGAGGAATGAACCCTTTTGCTCCAAGTTCCGTTCCTTTTTGCAACACGAATTCATATTTGTCGCCCTTTAACAATCCGCTAGCGATATACGCATGCACAGGAAGTTCTACATTTGTCTCCATCCATTGTATAATACGGCATCGAACAAAATCATTGGAAATTTGTTCGATTTCACAAAGCATCGTCTCACTTTTTTCATTACAACAAAGAAGGCGATCACCTTCATTCATGCGCATGACTCGTCCAATGTGATGGACGTCATCGCCAGAAATGACTACATGATCGCCAACGACTTGCTCATTACGCACAAAATATCGTTGCAATGCGAACACCCTTTTTCGTCATCATGTCAATTTATTGTTTTTTCGCAATAAACGCAACCCAGTCTTCCATCGTCAACGTTTCCTCAATTGTGAAACCAGCGCGCAAAAGACCTTCTTTTACTTCTTGCTTTTTCGTTTGAATGATGCCCGATGTAATAAACATACCACCAGCACGCAATAAACGATACGCATCGTCAACAAAGCGAAGAATAATTTCGGCTAAAATGTTCGCCACGATGACATCTGCCTGTTCATCTATCCGATCAAGTAAATTGTTTTGTGAAACGGTAACGACATCGTGCACTTTATTTAGCTTTACGTTCAACTTTGCGCTTTCTACCGCAACCGGATCTAAATCGAGCGCATGCACACGTTCCGCCCCTAACATGGCTGCGGCAATGCTTAAAATGCCCGAACCTGTGCCGACATCGACGACCGTATCGCCTTTTTTTACCGTTTTTTCAAGCGCTTGAATACACATCACAGTTGTCGGATGCGTTCCTGTACCGAACGCCATGCCCGGATCTAGCTCAATAATTAGTTCATCGCTCGAAACCGGTTCATACGTTTCCCATGTTGGTACGATCGTAAAGCGCTCAGAAATTTTGACAGGGTTATAATATTTTTTCCACGCTGTTGCCCACTCTTCTTCGTTCACTTCGCTAATTGTAATTTTATTTCGTCCGATATCAATGTTATATAACATTAAATTGTTAATCGCCTGTTTAATCTCTTTAACCGTTTCACCTAAAAAACTATTCACTGGCAAATACGCCTTAATGATTACGCCTTCTTCGGGGTAATCGTCAGGATTGAGTTGGTAGATTTCCCCGTAAGTCGTTTCTCGTTCTTTCGTAAGTTCAAACGGATCCTCAATGACGACGCCGCCTGCACCTGCTTCATGTAAAATATTCGAAATCGCCTCGACCGCCTCATGTGTTGTATGAATGCTTATTTCTGACCATTTCATAATCTACCAACTCCTCCTTCACGTTACTCCCCTTTAAATGCTCGCTTCACTTTCGCAAAAAAGCTTTCTTCTTGGCCATGCCCTTGACTCAGTTGTTCAAATTCGCGCAATAACTGCTTTTGACGTTCCGTTAATTTCGTCGGCGTGACGACACGAACGCGAATATGTTGGTCCCCTTTTCCATACCCATGCACATTCGGCACTCCTTTTCCTTTCAAACGGAATTTCGTGCCCGTTTGCGTGCCGGCAGGAATTTTTAATTTCACTTTCCCATACAACGTCGGCACTTCAATATCTGCTCCAAGCGCTGCCTGTGTAAACGTAATCGGCATTTCGCAATAAATATCATCTCCGTCACGTTCAAAAAACTCATGCGGTTCGACATGGAAGACGATATATAAATCTCCCGCTGGTCCGCCATTGATTCCCGGTTCGCCTTGACCGGCTAGACGGAGCTGTTGACCATCATCGACACCTGCAGGAATTTTGACATGAATTTTTTTGCGCTTTTTCACGCGACCTGTCCCGTGACACGTCGCACATTTTTCTTTAATCAACTGCCCTGTGCCGCCGCAATGATGGCAAACGCGTCGGTTCACGATGCGACCAAACGGTGTCGCTTGTTCAATCGTTAGTTGCCCTGTCCCGTGACAATGCGCGCACGTCTCTTTTTTCGTTCCCGGTTTTGCACCAGAACCTTGACACGTATCGCACGTTTCTTCACGCGGAATTTCAATATTTGTTTCTTTGCCGAATACCGCCTCTTCAAATGTCAGGCGCATCGTGTATTGCAAATCTGCGCCTGCGCGCGGTGCGTTCGGATCACGGCGACGTCCGCCGCCAAAAAAGCTGCTAAAAATATCTTCAAAGCCACCAAACCCACCAAAGTCAAAATCAGCGCTGCCAAAACCGCCAAACTGCTGGTTCGGATTGGTATGGCCAAACTGATCGTAGTGGGCGCGTTTTTGATCATCGCTTAGCACTTCGTATGCTTCTTTAATTTCTTTAAACTTTTCTGCTGCATCGGGTGCTTTGTTAATATCTGGATGATACTGTTTGGATAACTTCCGATATGCTTTTTTAATTTCTTCTTTTGTCGCGTTTTTACTCACACCGAGCACTTCATAGTAGTCCCGTTTACTCATGATCACCCACTCCCGACTCGTTCACATGAACGTAATTTTATCATTGTCTAAACTTGTTGCGCAATATATTTGATGTTTCCATAGCAAAAAAGTCAAAGCCAAGGCAGGCCTGACTTTGACTTTTCGTCTGTTTACTTATCTTCTTTCACTTCTTCAAACTCTGCATCGACAACGTTGTCGTCTTTTTTGCCTTCGCTTTGTTGCGCTTGTTGTGCAGCTTGTTCGTACAGCTTGATTGAAAGTTGTTGCACAACTTCTTGCAGCGCGTTTTTCTTCGCACGAATATCTTCGATGTCTTTTTTCTCAAGCGCTTCTTTTAATGCATCTTTTGCTTCTTGCGCTTTTTTCACATCCGCTTCGTCTACTTTTCCTTCTAGCTCTTTTAATGTTTTTTCGGTTGTGAAAATGAGATGGTCCGCTTCGTTGCGAAGTTCGACTTCTTCTTTTCGCTTCCGATCCGCTTCTGCGTTTTCTTCCGCTTCTTTAATCATGCGTTGAATTTCCTCTTCAGAAAGACCAGAAGAAGATTTAATTGTAATTGATTGTTCTTTATTTGTGCCTAAATCTTTCGCACGCACATGCACAATACCGTTCGCGTCAATATCGAACGTCACTTCGATTTGCGGCACGCCGCGTGGAGCCGGTGGAATATCTGTTAATTGGAAGCGACCGAGCGTTTTGTTATCGGCAGCCATCGGACGTTCACCTTGTAACACGTGAATGTCCACTGCAGTTTGATTGTCTGCCGCCGTTGTAAAAATTTGTGATTTACTTGTTGGGATCGTCGTATTGCGTTCAATTAATTTTGTAAATACGCCACCCATCGTCTCAATACCGAGCGAAAGTGGTGTAACGTCTAATAAAACGACATCTTTTACATCACCGGCAATAACGCCACCTTGAATCGCCGCACCGATCGCAACGACTTCATCTGGGTTTACACCTTTATGCGGCTCTTTTCCAATTTCTTTTTTAATCGCTTCTTGAACGGCTGGAATGCGCGTTGAACCACCGACAAGAATGACTTTGTCGATATCATTAGGAGTCAAACCAGCATCTTTTAGCGCTTGACGGACAGGTCCCATCGTACGCTCAACTAAGTGCGCGGACAATTCTTCAAATTTTGCGCGCGTTAACGTCATTTCCAAGTGAAGTGGACCGTTCTCGTTCGCGCTAATAAACGGCAACGAAATTTGAGTTTGCATGACGCCAGAAAGCTCTTTTTTCGCTTTCTCTGCCGCATCTTTTAAACGTTGTAACGCCATTTTGTCTTTTGATAAGTCGATGCCGTGTTCTTTTTTAAACTCCTCGACTAAGTAATCAATAATGACTTGGTCGAAGTCGTCACCACCGAGATGGTTATCGCCAGCCGTTGCTTTTACTTCAAATACACCATCACCTAATTCAAGAATGGACACGTCAAACGTACCGCCGCCAAGGTCATAAACGAGAATCGTTTGATCTTCGTCCATCTTATCTAATCCGTATGCTAACGCTGCTGCTGTCGGCTCGTTAATGATGCGCTCGACTTCTAAACCAGCGATGCGACCTGCGTCTTTTGTCGCTTGGCGTTGTGCGTCGTTAAAGTATGCTGGAACAGTAATGACCGCACGTGTAACCGGCTCACCTAAATATGCTTCCGCATACGATTTTAAGTATTGTAAAATCATTGCCGAAATTTGTTGAGGTGTATATTCTTTTCCTTCGATTTGCACCTTATAGTCTGTTCCCATATGACGCTTGATCGAAATGATCGTATTCGGGTTTGTGATCGCTTGACGTTTTGCAACTTCACCGACTAAACGTTCACCGTTTTTAAACGCAACGACAGATGGTGTCGTGCGACCTCCTTCTGGGTTTGGAATAACTTTTGGTTCTCCACCCTCTAGCACAGCGACACAAGAGTTTGTCGTACCTAAGTCAATACCGATAATTTTGCTCATATACAGTCCCTCCTTATTGATTTACTTTGACCATTGCTGGACGAATGACACGATCTTTTAACTTGTACCCTTTTTGAAACTCTTCAACGACCGTGTTTGGTTCATAGTTTTGATCATCCACTTGCATCACCGCTTGATGTACGTGAGGATCGAACGGTTTTCCAACCGATTCAATCGCTTCGACCCCTTCTTTTTTGAGCGCCTCAATTAACGCGCGATATACCATTTCCATTCCTTGTAATAACGATTTTGCCTTTTCATCTTCGACTTGCACTTGTAGCGCGCGTTCAAAGTTATCTAAAATCGGTAACAAGTCAGCTACTAAGCTTTGCGCGCGATATTTTTCAGCAGCTTCCATATCTAAACGCACTCGGCGACGATAGTTATCGAAATCGGCATGCAAACGAAGCAAACGATTTTCCGCTTCCGCTAATTTCGCTTCTAATTGGGCGATTTTTTCATGCGCAAGCGATAACTCGTCTCGTTCCTCTTGCGTTTCTTCGCTTTGTACTTGCTCATCTTCTTTTTGTTCAGCTTGTACGTCTTCGTTTTGTTGTTCAATCGTTTCATCATATGTACGCTGTTCTTTCTCCATCTTCTCACCTCCCTCAAATACTTGAAAAGCGGATGGGGAAAATCCCCATCCATAATATTGACATCGCTAATATTTTTGATACCACATCGTCAATACCTTCGATAAATCGTTCGCGACAAGATTCAATAAAGAAATGACGCGGGAATATTCCATGCGTGTCGGTCCAAGCACTGCAATCGTACCGAGCTTTTCGCCACCGACGGAATATGTGGCAGTAATTAAACTGCAATTTTCCATTCCTTCCACATCGTTTTCAGTACCAATTTTCACTTGAACACCTTGTTGTTTATGCTTTCTTAACAAGCGATAAAATTCTTTTTCGTGCTCAATGACGTTAAATAACGCGCGAAGCTTATTAATATCACTAAATTCTGGCTGACGGAGCATGTTCATTTTTCCGCTTAAAAACATTTGCGCAGGCGCATTTAAATCTAAGGACGAAGCGATCATACGCAACATGTGATCGTAGTTTTGGATGTGTTCACGGAAAATGTGCGCAACTTCCGTTTGAATTTTATCGGTTAATTCGTCTAAAGGCACGCCCGTCAACCGCTCGTTTAAAATGTTTACCATCTTCTCTACATCGGATGGCGCAATAGACGGCGGGAGCGTCACGACATGCTTTTCGACATATCCTGTATCCGTCACAATGATCGCAACAGCAGTATCCGCATGGAGCTGAATGATTTGAATCGTCTTTAGCTTATGTTCCTTGACCGAAGGACCGAGAACGACGGTCGTATAGTTCGTTAAATCAGATAAAATTTGTGCCGATTTTTGAATGAGTTTTTCCAATTCATATATTTGCTCATGAAAAATGGATTGAATCGTTTGAATATCTTCACTTGTTAGCCGAACAGGCGGCAGTAAGTGATCGACATAATAACGGTATCCTTTTTGGGACGGAACGCGACCAGACGAAATATGTGTCTTTTCAATAAACCCAAGTTCCTCTAAATCCGCCATTTCGTTGCGGATGGTGGCAGAGCTAAACGTAATATCCTCCTTCTTCGATAACGTCCGTGAACCAACAGGATGCCCTGAACGAATAAACTCATCAACAATCACTTTTAAAATTAACAATTGGCGATCTGTCAGCAATGCTCATCACCTCTGTTAGCACTCTAATGAAGCGAGTGCTAAATCTACTATTAAGGTATCAAATTGAACAGGTCATGTCAAGATGAAACGCCAAGAAACGATTGAAATACTTCATTGCCAAGCAATTTACCGCGATGCGTAAGAAAGAGAGCTTCATCTGTTTCATCAAGTAATCCATTTCTTTTGTGCAACATAATGGCATCGGAAAAGACGTCATGGACCGTTTTTCCATAACGTTGTAAAAATTGTTGCTTATTTACCCCTTTCGTTTTTCGCAATCCAAGAAACATATGCTCTTCCATTTGCTCTTCTTTTGAAACGATATGTGTGTGCACATGCGGAAGTTGACCTTGTTCAATGAGTTGGATATATTTTTTAATCGGTCCAGCGTTTACATATCTCACTCCGTTTACATAGCTATGCGCCCCTGCCCCGAATCCGTAGTAATGCTCGTTATTCCAATACGTCATATTATGACGGCTAATCCATCCTTCTTGTGCATAATTACTTAGTTCATATTGGTTATACCCATGCTTCTCCATCTGCTCCATGACCATCTCATACATATGAGCTTCTTCTTCTTGACTTGGTAGCGACAACGCTCGTTTTTTCATCAAATTATAAAATACCGTTTTCGGCTCGATAATTAATGAGTACGCCGAAACGTGTTGAATCGGTAAAGAAAATGTCAGTTGCAACGTCTCTTTTAGTTGATCGAGCGTTTGGGTCGGCAATGCGTACATTAAATCGATATTGATGTTATAAAAACCAAGTTTGTGCGCTCGCTCAATTGTCTCAATCGCTGTTTCTTTCGTATGCGTGCGTCCAATGCGCTGCAATAGCTCATCTGTAAACGTTTGTACCCCAAAACTTAGGCGATTAACTCCCCAATGTTTACATACGTGCAGCTGTTCATCACTTACTCCATCTGGATTCGCCTCAATTGTCAACTCAACATTTGAAGCGATTGGGACGATGCGGTGAATAGCTCCTAACAGTCGATCGAGCTGTTTGGCGGTAAGCGACGTCGGCGTTCCTCCCCCGATAAATACCGTTTGGAGTTGCGATGTCGGAACGCGCTCAAACGTCCGTTCCATTTCGACGATCAACGCATCTATGTACGCATCGACCGGTTGTTGATGTAAAAATACTTTATTGAAATCACAGTAATGACAAATGTGCGTACAAAATGGAATGTGAATATACGCAGCTTGAATCATCCGTTTCACCCCTTTCTATATAAAAAACCGCAGAAACATTCTGCGGTTTTATTTTTGGTCGTCCATCTTTAAAACAGCCATAAACGCTTCTTGTGGCACTTCCACCGAGCCCACTTGTTTCATGCGCTTTTTCCCTTCTTTTTGCTTCTCAAGCAACTTCCGCTTACGGGAAATATCGCCCCCGTAACATTTCGCTAATACGTTTTTACGGAGCGCTTTAATCGTTGAACGTGCAATGATTTTATTTCCGATGGCTGCTTGAACAGGCACTTCGAACTGTTGGCGCGGAATTAAATCTTTTAATTTCTCAACAATCACTTTTCCGCGATCATATGCTGAATCGCGATGAACGATGAACGATAAGGCGTCGACTTTTTCCCCATTTAATAAAATGTCCATTTTGACAAGCTTCGATGGTTTATAACCAATTAATTCATAGTCAAACGATGCGTATCCTTTTGTGCTCGATTTTAAAATGTCGAAGAAATCATATACAATTTCTGCGAGCGGCAATTCGTACGTTAACGTCACACGTCGCTCGTCTAAATATTGCATATCGCCAAAAATGCCGCGCTTCTTTTGACATAGTTCCATGACAGGTCCGACGTAATCGTTTGGCACCATAATGGTCGCGCGCACATACGGCTCTTCTACGCGATCAATTTTTTGCGGATCAGGCATGTTTGACGGGTTATCGACAGCTAATTCCGTTCCGTCCGTCAAATATACTTTATAAACAACGCTTGGCGCTGTTGCAATAATGTCAATATTAAATTCGCGCTCTAAACGCTCTTGAATAATTTCCATATGCAAAAGCCCTAAAAAGCCGCATCGGAAACCGAAACCGAGCGCTTGCGACGTCTCCGGCTCAAACTGCAACGCAGCATCGTTTAACTGTAGCTTTTCTAGCGCCTCACGCAAATCGTTATAGCGCGCCGTATCGATTGGATATAAGCCGCAAAACACCATCGGGTTTAATCGACGATACCCTGGAAGCGGCTCGCTTGCTGGATTGTCTGCGTGCGTAATCGTATCCCCTACTCGCGTATCGCTGACGTTTTTAATTGAAGCCGTTAAATAACCTACATCCCCAACTGTTAGTTCGTCCACGACTTTCGCTTTCGGTGTGAACACCCCGACTTCAACAACTTCAAATTCTTTTCCTGTCGCCATCATTTTAATTTTTTGGCCGGCTTTAACTGTACCTTCAACGACACGAATGTATGCGACGACGCCGCGATACGGGTCGTACAACGAGTCGAAAATGAGCGCTTTAAGCGGTGCATCCGGGTCACCAGATGGAGCAGGAATTTTTTGAACGATTTGTTCTAAAATTTCGTCGATCCCGATACCGACTTTCGCTGATGCCAACACCGCTTCCGATGCATCGAGACCGATCACATCCTCAATTTCTTGACGAACACGTTCAGGATCTGCACTTGGCAAGTCAATTTTATTAATGACTGGTAAAATTTCTAAATTGTTATCAATTGCTAAATATACGTTCGCTAACGTTTGAGCTTCAATGCCTTGGGCAGCATCAACGACTAAAATTGCCCCTTCACACGCCGCTAAACTACGAGATACTTCGTACGTAAAGTCGACGTGTCCCGGTGTGTCAATTAAATGTAAAATGTAATCGTTGCCGTCGTTCGCTTTGTAGCGAAGCTGGACGGCGTTTAATTTAATCGTAATGCCACGCTCACGCTCTAACTCCATCGAGTCAAGCGCTTGATCTTTCATCTCGCGCTCAGATAGCGCACCCGTCTTTTCAAGAATGCGGTCGGCAAGGGTAGACTTGCCGTGGTCGATATGTGCAATAATGGAAAAGTTGCGAATGCGATCCCTTCTTTTTAATCTTTCTTCACGATTCATCTATGTTCCACTCCTATAACATCCGAAATACGCTAGCTTTGATTATAGCAACAACGTTCGTAATATTCAACGTAAAAAAGAAAGGCCGATTGTTATCCGGCCCTTTGTGTAAATGAAAGCATATGTTGAATGAGCGAATGTATAAAGGTGGCAAGCTGTTGTCCTACCTTCGAAAACACGTTAAACGTTTCGATTTGTTGAAGTTTTTCTTTTTTTTGTTCAAGCGATTGTCCGAGCACAATCGTTTCATTTTTTGATACATGTACAGCTCGTTCAAGCGACGGGTCGTTATACCCTTTCATTTTGCGCATTCCTTCATTCGCTTGTTGCATGCCGAGCAACACGCCAACTAAAAAAATGACGGCGATGAGTAAACTTTGAATTGTAAATTTCACCATCGTACTCACCTACTTTTTTTCTGCTTGTTGCGGCGCATTCACTTTTTCTGCTTGCCAATAATATTCACTAAACACATCGGCAACAGCGGCTACTGTTCGATACAACTCTGGAAACGTGTTATCGACACCACCAAATTCAATTAAAATGGCGTTTTCGGATAAATCTTGATTAAACTTTCCGTTCGTGCCAACACCTTTTTTCTCAAACGTTCCACGGCTCAATCCAGGATATTTTTTTTCAAGTAACTCATGTAATTTCGTGACAAGTTGCAAATTTTTTTCATATTTCGCGTTTTCTCCACCGATAATAAATGACACCCTCGCATAGTCGACGCCGTTAATTGTTACGGTCGTATCATTGCGGCGACGAGAATCTCGATGAATATCGATCAAATATTGAACATCCCGATTGTTCGCCATCGCTTCAACAACCGTTTTACGCGACATGTCGTATGCCTGGTAATACGGCATATTGTTTTTTAACAATTTGCCTATAAAGTCAGTCGTATCAACAACTGTACCGATTCCGCGCTTTTCTAATTCTTCCCCGAGCTTTTTCCCCACTCTCGTCACATTCACAGTCGGATGGTGGGCGAAGTTTGGATTTGTCACCCCTTTTAACGCCGGCAAATACGATTCTTGTGTATGCGTATGGTATATATAAACAACCTTCCTTCCCCCTGTCGTTTGTGAAGGAGCAGGAGCTGGCGGAGTTTCTTCCTCTTGAAGCTGTTCTTGTGCAGCTTCGCGCTCTGCAAGCAACACTTCTAAAGGTGGTGGAGATTCGTACGGAATGTTTGTAAAGTTCGTTCCTTCACCCGCCAAAATAATTTCGCTATCGTACAATGAAAAGCCGGGGAGCTCCCGTCCAAGTAAGCTGCGCGGATCGTTAAAGTTTACGCTCGTCGTCATTTCGAAAAAATATGTCGAATAAGGTAACTGTCGTTTTTCTTTCGGCAACGTTTGGCGAAAATATACATTTTCAAACGAAAGTAAATGCACAAGCGATTCTGTTGAAAAACGATGTGCAACTTCATGCACGGAAGAAGAAGAAAGACGATATGTTGATGTCGCTGTCATCGTAGCGACAACGGTAATTGTTCCTATAAACAAAAACAAAATAAATATGATCCATTTTTTTATACTCGTCCCATCAACCGTTACCATCATGTCTATTTCACCCTTTCAAAGCTTGTCTACTCTATCATTATGACAAAGCTTTGAAAGATAGAACGAAAAACTAATGCGTATATGCCCCGACATTTTCTTGATCAATGCGGCCGTGTAAAGCTGCATTTAAACCGCTAGCTAATATGTTCGCCATCTCCTCGATAAATAAGTCGACTTCTTTTGGGGTGACCATTAAATTATGACCGATTGGGGCAAGCACTTCGTAAATTAACCGCCGCTTTTCTTCCTCTTGAAGCATGCCAACCATTCCTAAAAAAGTAGAACGATCTGCCTCGCTCGGTAAATCTTCTTCCGTTAACCTTTTTTTCTTTCCGAACACGAGACTAGCTGGGGCAAGAGCGCGAGCTGCCCGATTTCCTTCTTTCATCTCCCGTCCGAGATGTTTTAAAAGCAAATCGATCGTATCGCTTGCAATCGATACCGCATCGACAACAGTCGGTACACCAATCGCAATAACAGGAATGCCTAACGTTTGTTTGCTAAGTTCTTTTCGTTTGTTTCCAACTCCTGAACCCGGATGAATACCGGTATCCGAAATTTGAATAGTGGCGTTTACTCGTTCAATTGAACGTGCAGCTAGCGCGTCAATCGCTACGATAAAATCAGGTTTAATTTTTTCTACAATGCCTGCAATAATATCGCTCGTTTCAATTCCTGTCATCCCCATCACCCCGGGAGCGAGCGCACTCACGGATCGAAAGCCCTCTTGAACGCTTTCTGGCTGCAACTGAAACAAATGACGCGTCACAACTAAATTGGATACAGCAAGCGGACCGAGCGCATCAGGTGTGACTTCTGCATTCCCCAATCCAACGACTAAACAGCTCGCTTCTTTCGGAATGCCAAGTTGTTGTAAAAACGAATAAAAATGTTTAGCGAACAGTTTTTCTACTTTTTGCTGCAAATCTGTATCTTGCGTTCGAATGCCTTGCGCTTCAATCGTTAAATATTTCCCAGCCTTTTTTCCTAACGTTTTTTCTCCTTCTTCCGTTACTTCCACAAATGAAAAGTGGATGCCATCTTCTTCCCAATCGCGAATATATACTCCTTCGAGCGATGTTTGTTGCTCGTTTTGCAGCCGTTCTTCAATCGCTATTTCGTGCGCTTCAATCGCCAAGTCCGTTCGAACACTATATGGTCGCAAGTCGATCATACTGTTTCCTCCATGTTTTTTTATCATTTGTTTTATCCATTTCTCTCCTTTTTCATACAATCGCACTTTTCCGGCTTTGCCCTATTGCATAATTAAGAGCAGTTTGGTAGAATATCACTTGTTCTTATTGTTCATCGAACTGTCGCGTATTGAACGTATATATTTGCGATCGGTTAACGGAGGTGAAAAAGATGGCAAACATTAAATCTGCAATTAAACGTGCAAAAACAAGCGAAAAGCGTCGCGCTCATAACGCATCTATGAAATCAGCAATGCGCACAGCAATCAAAAAGTTTGAAGCGCTTGTTGAATTAAAAGACGTGGAAAAAGCGAAAGAAGCTTTCGTACTTGCAACGAAAAAAATCGACAAAGCAGCTAGCAAAGGCTTAATCCACAAAAACGCTGCAAATCGCTATAAATCACGTTTAGCGAAAAAATTAAACAGCATTACAGCATAATGAAAAAACAGCTTGTCATACGCGGCAAGCTGTTTTTTCGTTTCGGGAGGGGATATATATGTTCCATTGGGCAAAAGAGCGTTTAAAGGCGATTTCATTATTTTCTCATCTATCCGATCAAGAGTTAGACACCATTGTACATATTGCGACAGTTCGGACATATCAACCGAAAACGCTCGCATTTATGCAAGGAGATCCGCTCGACCGCGTCTTTTTCATCGCTCGTGGAATGGTAAAAATTTATAAAACTGATACGAACGGAAAGGAACAAATTGTCTCCCTTTTACAAGAAGGCGATATGTTTCCACATACCGGCTTTTTTCGGCACGGCGCATACCCTGCACATGCAGAAATGATGAGCGAAACGACGCTCATCGTCATCCCGATTGAGCAATTTGAACAAACGCTTATTTGTTACCCACAATTGTGCGTCAAGTTGTTTCGCGTGATGGGAGAAAAAATCATTGAATTGCAAACTCATTTAGAAGAGCTCGCTTTCCATAATACAGCGGAACAATTAGCTCGACTTTTCATTCGATTAGCAAAAACAAACGGCACATACGTCAACGGCCGCTATCGCTTAAAAGCACCGCTAACGACTCGCGAATTAGCCAACATGATCGGAACAGCGCGCGAAACGGTAAGCCGCGCGTTAAGTCAACTGAAACAACAAGACATCGTCACAACCGACGAAGACGGCTGCTATATCATTGATGTTCATGCACTACAACAAAAGCGGTAGTGAAACGCTACCGCTCTAACTTTAAGAAAAACAACTGTAACAACAGCTGCTTGTCCGTCGCGCTACTTTTTAACGCATAATCGGTTTCTGCCAAATCGTATAATATACGCATAAGCTGCTGTTCGGAAAACCCACCGGCATAACCAGCCGCCACTTTCACACGAAACGGATGGACACCTAACATCGAGGCCATTTGTTGTTGGCCGTATCCTTTTTTCATCAGTTCCTTCACTTCGTAAATGAGACGAAACTGGCTCGCTAGCAATGCGACAAGCTTAATCGGCTCCTCGTTTTGCTTCAGTAAATCTTGAAGCGTTTGTAGCGCGGCTGGAACGTCTCGCTTCGCCATCTGTTCGACGAGAGTAAACACATTTTGTTCAAGCGTCCGCGATACAAGCAAACGGACATCGTTCGCCGTAATGGCGCGATGTTCGGCAAAAAGCATAAGCTTTTCGATTTCGTTTGCTAGCGTAGCTAAGTCCGTCCCTGCTAACGTAAGCAATGTATCAATTGCGTCGTCATCGATTTGACATTGCCCTTTCAGCCATTGTTTTAATTCTTTTTCATTGAGCGGCTTGGCAACGATGACATTCGCTTTCTTTAATAACGCTTTCGTCACTTTTTTACGCTCATCTAGCTTCTCATACGCCCCGACAAAAATGACGCTCGAAAATGGCGCTGGCCGCTCGATGTAAGCCTCTAGCCGCTTGACGTCGTGCTCAACCTTGTCTTTTCCTTTTTCCGCCGTTAAAAAATACGGCTGCTTCACGACAACGACTTTCCGCTCACCAAAAAACGGAAGCGTTTCTGCATCTTCAAGCGCCACTTCAATCGGTGTTTCTTCGCAATCGTATGTACTAACATTCCACTCCCGCTCTTCATCCGACAACGCTCGGCGAACAATCTGTTCGTACGCTTGTTTAATTAAAAAATGCTCCGTGCCATAAATGACATATAGCTGCTCCATGTTCTCTTCCCCATTCTTCATCCACTTTCTCTAAAGAACATACAACGTTTCGGAGCATTTTACAAGGGAGTTAGCAGATGAAAATCGCCAACCCCCATTTATTTAAACGCTGGAAAACAAGCCCTAGGAACTCGTTTATCCAACGGGTATCTTTATCTTATCCGATCTGCCGGGAACTATTTGTGACAACTGTTGTCAACGATGTAGATTTTCTCTCTTTTTTCCCTTATACTAATGGATGAGAACATAGGAGGGATGGTCATGAACGAATTTGAAAAAAGCGTTCAATGTACGCGCAACGATGCCGTTGACTCGGCTGTTGGCTTCATCGTATCATTCGGCTTTTTCGCCACAATGTTCATTATTGCCACACTTGTGAAGTTTTTCGGTGCGTAATGAACAACAAAAAGAGATTGCTGCGTGCAGTCTCTTTTTTCTTGCATATTATGGTGAAAACGTCTGAATGGTGCTTATCCGCTCACGAAAACGAATGACGATGGCTCCGTGTTCATCGGTGCGAAATATACGAACGTTGTGATCGCGCAAACGGGCAATGACTTCACGATGCGGATGACCGTATCGATTGCGGCGACCGACTGAAATGAACGCCACTTTCGGACGAATATGCCGTAAAAAAAACTCAGAAGTTGATGTTTTACTCCCATGATGTCCAACTTTTAATATGTCAACGGGCAATGAGCGATACGTGCGTATAAGTTGCCGCTCTCCACCTTCCTCTAAATCCCCAGTAAATAACCAGTATACCCCTCCTATAGATGCATACACCACGACAGAACGATCATTTTCCGTCGTTTCATTCCCGAATGGGGAAATAATGTGAAATTGCGCATTCCCCACCTTCCAACGATGACCACTCTGCACGACTTGCACGCGCGCACCATTTTTTATCGCTTGGGAAATAAGCGCTTGCTCTAAATCGCTTCGCTCCTTTTTTATCCCGACGACCAACGTTTTTACGCGAACCGCACGACATACATCTCCCGCATCCCCGATATGATCGAAATCGCCATGTGTCGCAATAAGCGCATCAATCGTCCGCACCCCTTTTGCTTTTAAAAATGGAACGATGACATCTTCTCCGACACGAAACGACTGTTTGCGCTCTTTCCACGGCTCATCCACCCATGACATCGTTCCTCCGGTATCAATGAGATAGACTGCTTTTCGATACGGTAGCTCGATATATATACTATCCCCTTGACCGACGTCTAACATGACAACTTCACCGTTCGGACGAAAAAACGGCAAAACGAAATGGACACCGATAACGACGGCAAATAAAAAGCGAAACATGACCGCTCGCTGCTGTTCAAACGAGAGGAAAAAAACACATATCGCAATGACGTAGGCGATCATAAGCCACGTTGGTGGGCGACCGAGAGTAAGCATGAACGCGTCTGAAAGAGCAACAACAAGCGCATTCGTACGTTCAATGACGAATGTCAGCACGTATATGACGAACGGCACATATGCGTGTATAAACAACGCTAAAAAGGAAAGCGGCAAAATGACGAATGTATAAAGTGGAACAAAAATAACATTTAACGGAATAGATAAAAGGGATATTTCATAAAAATGGTAAAGTAAAATCGGTAGCGTACTAACTTGCGCAACAAACGAGGTCATAAGTAGTTGATAAACAAATGATCGACCGCTTTGAATCCACGGAGAACAAATAATTAATGCAAAACAAACGAGAAAAGAGAGCTGAAAACCGAGATGAAAAATGATGTACGGGTCTTTCGCTAATAAAAGAAGGCAAGACACGCTTAACGCATCGAGCGTGCGAAGGCGAGAAGAAGCGAGAAGAAAGCAGATCGTCATAATTGCTGCACGCATGACCGACGGGGCAGCACCTGCTAAAATGACATACAACGGAATGCATAATAATAAAACCGTGCTCGCTCGTTCCCTCGTCATACCGAAGCGAATGAACAAATAAAAACAACCGCCGACAAGCAATGTCATATGCAAACCTGAAATAGCGAGTAAATGAATTAATCCTAACTTTTGATAACTCGAAAGAACCGCAGGATGAATATCGCTTCGCTCACCGTAAATGAGCGCTTGCATGAACGCACCGACATCGTGTGGAAAATGGTTTTGAATGTAGCGAATACCGTCTTGACGAATCGTCTGAAGCCGCTCCATCCATGTGATGTTGGCGCGCATACAACGTTCGAGTGAAGTCGGACGAACAATCCAATGTATGCGTTGGTGAAATAAATAGCGGCGATAATTGAAGGCATACGGATTAGTCGGCAAAGAAGGCCGCTCAAGCATCCCTTGGAGTGAACATGTTGTCCCTATTTGCCATTCGGCCCATTGTCGCTTTTCTTCTTCCGTACGGAGACGATAAATCAATTTCAGCCGTTCATTTTGCCATTGAACGACCGTCTTAACTCGATCGCCATCAACATAAATCGGAGCAATAAATCGAACAACGAGCGCCGTTTCGTTTCCTGAAAGCGTCGTCACATTGTGCTGATGAATCCAATGGCTCCACACCGAAAAAAATAAGTAACAGCTGACATAAGTAAAACATTGCTTTCGCTTGCGCCAAAACAAAAAGGCGAAGTAAATAAACGACAGCACAAAACAAACGACGGATTTCGTCAACATAGACAAGACGGCCAAGACGGCCGCCATCGCCGCATAAACGATACGTCATCTCCCCTTTTTATGCAAAAATGTCGGAATGGATTCGACATCAAACGGAACGTGCTGCACTTTAACACCTGCTTGTTCAAACAGCTGTAACGCAAACGGATGGTTTTTATAATCGTTCGCATAATAAACTGCTCGAATTCCACTTTGAATAATGGCTTTACAACATTGTAGACACGGAAAGTGAGTGACGTATATCTCTGCCCCCTCTGTTGGCACACCAAACTTTGCGCATTGTAAAATCGCGTTCATTTCGGCGTGAATTGTACGCACGCAATGGTTATCCTCCACATAACATCCTTCATCCATGCAGTGCGCACCGCCTGCGATCGAACCGTTATAACCTCCTGCAATTATTCGCTTGTCGCGCACAATCGTTGCTCCGACCGCGAGTCTCGTGCACGTGCTCCGCAGCGCTAATAAATGGCTTTGTGCCATAAAATATTGATCCCATGTAATTCGCTCCACTCGTTTCTCCCCCTTGTCCATTATGCTTTTAGTTTATCGCCAATTTTATCGGACGACAATTTGTTCTTTTATTTTTTCAAGCGATTTTTGGCCGATCCCACTCACATGTAATAAATCTTCCACTTTTTGAAATGGACCGTGTTCCTCGCGATACGCAATAATAGCCGACGCTTTCGCGGGACCGATGCCGTCTAACGTTTGCAGCTGTTCTGCCGTCGCTGTATTAATGTTGATTTTTGCACTCGAGCGACTTGCATCGTTCATCGTTGCCGATTCTGTCGTTATTTCCTCTCCTTTCTTTGGTACATAAATCACCATCTCATCGTGCACTTTCATCGCCAAATTAACTTTCGTCTCATCCGCTTCATCTGTGAATCCTCCTGCGAGTTGGATGACGTCACGAACTCGGCTTTCCGGCGCTACTTCATATACACCAACTCGTTTCACTGCTCCTTTCACATCGACGACAATGGACAACTCTTCTTTTTTCTCCTCTTGTTGTTCTTGCTGTTCTTGTTGTTCTAACGGTAGCGGCTCGATCGTCGTTTCTTCTTGCTGCGCGCCCCATATGACCGCCCCGATCACAATAATCGCGATATACACCCAACGTTCATACGTTTTTATCCATTTCATGCTTTCACCCTTTCATAAAAAGGATCGTTGTCGCATACATATGACGTATAGTGGTGACGGATAAGGGGGGAATACCGTTGAATATAGGATTTATTGGAACAGGAAATATGGGAACGATTTTAATTGAATCGTTCATGAACGGAAATGCAGTAAAGCAAGAACAACTATTTATTACGAACCGAACGCTTGAAAAAGCGTACAACATGCAACGACGCTATCCGAATATACATGTGCTTAAAACGAACGAAGAAGTAGTAAAGCGAGCAACGATCATTTTTCTTTGCACAAAGCCGCTACATATGCCGATCGTGTTAAAACAATTACAACCGCTCTTAACGGATGAGCACTGCATTGTATCCATTACGAGCCCAATTTCTGTTCAGCAGCTTGAATCGCTCGTTCCTTGTCATGTCATTCGCGTCATCCCGAGCATTACGAACCGCGCACTTGCTGGAAGCTCTTTAATTACTGTAGGCGACCGTTGCCGAGACGAGTATCGGACGACGGTTGAACACATGTTTCGCTCTATTTCTCGTCCAATATACGTAGACGAGCCTATTACGCGCATCGCCTCTGATTTGGCAAGTTGCGGCCCCGCTTTTTTTAGCTACTTAATTCAAAAATTTATTGACGCAGCAGTGCAACAAACACCCATTACAAAAGAACAAGCGACGACGTTAGCGACGGAAATGATCATCGGGCTAGGTGCGTTGCTTGAACAACAATTGTATACATTACCAACATTGCAGGAAAAAGTATGCGTCAAAGGTGGCATTACCGGGGCTGGCATTGACGTGCTAGAAAAAGAAGTGGGAGACTTGTTCGTCCATATTTTTCAAAAAACACACGAAAAGTTTTACGAAGAAACAGAGAAGGTGCGCCAACAAATCGATAATATTCGCCATTAACTGAAAAAATCCTGCTGTTTTGATAAAAAAACGTCCCAAAAGCACATGCTTTTGGGACGAATGTTATTTTTGCGCAATGAAAAAGATGCGCTCACTTTCCTTTGTCGGTTCTTGTTCTGTGAAGTCGGCCCATACGTGCAACAAGCGAAATCCTGCATCTTTTAGCCACGTTTCGTATTGCGCCACATCGTACGTCCGCTGCACGTGCATTTCATCTACTCGCTCATATACACCTTCCTCTAGTTGAACGAAAAACGTCAGCTCATGTTCAACACTATGTGGCCGTGAACCCGAGTAACAATTCCATATATAACTTACTTGTTCATCATTACTTGCAAACGTCTCTTTCTGCAAAAAGATATGCTCCATTTTAAATAAAGAATGGACATCGAATAAAAACAGTCCGCCCGGACGCAATTGATCATATACGCGCGAAAACGTGGCGACGACATCGTCATCTTCCAATAAATAATTGAGTGAATCACAAAAAATAACGATCGTATCGAACGGCTCAAACGGGCCGAAATGACGCATATCTTGTTGATAACTGTAGATGAGCAATTTTTATAACAATAATTACCATAAAAAGAGACAAACAGGGTATCCCTTATGCCACATGGAGCTGTTTTTTGACAACATCAATGGGAATAT
>Ga0209721_1001050_pt1 | contig 22033 bp, 21 predicted proteins | sample TshhotsprinmetaG_FD_184139 | JGI IMG/M metagenome (GOLD analysis project Ga0209721, IMG submission 184139) | Hot spring microbial communities from South Africa to study Microbial Dark Matter (Phase II) - Tshipise hot spring metaG (SPAdes)... | ecosystem: Environmental > Aquatic > Thermal springs...
TACATCCTCTCAAAGTTTCGCAAGATACCCCAAAAGATCTTAGAAGAGAGCTCTCTTCTTGGGATCTTGTGTTTTCGAGGAGGGCTTGACGAAGAAGAGCTTCTCCCCTTTTCCAATCTCCCTCTTCCAAGACCTGGTGGAGAGCTCTTCTTCTTTCTGTATTGAGGGGAGCCTCTTTGATTCTCTTTTCGAGGTGGAGGGAATCGAGAACAAAGGTAACCTTGGGGATGATGGATAAACCCTTTTTCATCCCCAATGTCCCATCCCCACAGAAAGACGCCTTATACCTTCAAGATCATAGTGTTCCTTATCTACTTGAGGACCTCATACCAGAGTTCTTCTGAGTCCTCCCAAGAAGGAAAGGAGTGGGGTTTTTTCCGTTTCACCCGATTCTCTCCTTCCACCTCCTTCCCCTCATGGGCATAGACCAGCCTATAGAGGAGCCCTTTTTCCTGTGGGCATCTTTCCCCTGCCAGGGTACATGGTCTCAATCGGCCTCAATGAAGAGGAAGGGGATCTTTTTCTTCTCTCTCCTTGCCCTGGAGGAGAAGTTCCTCTTCTTCTTTCTGCCTCAAGGAATGGAGGAGTCTTTTCACCACCTCTTGGCTTACCTTCAGTTCTTCGTTTTGGGGAAGGATTTCCCTTCTGCTCTTCCGGTAAGAGCACTCTGCGGATCGCTCAAGGAGAAGGACTTCCAAAAGGGGATCGAGGCGTTTTCTTTTCTCTGGGTTCGGTGTAGTGGTCACGGAGGTGGAGGCATGTTCTGGTTCCTCTCTTCCTGGAGTAAGTTCTTCGGTAGGTGAGATCCCCAGAGGGTGAAGATTCTCCTTCCCTCCTTTCCTCTCACCACCTCAAGGTCTTTCTTTGCCTTTAGTCCTCTTTGAGTTCTTGGTCTTTGGCCGCAGGGACGGTGCTGAGAATGTCCTTTCCCAACTGGTGGAGGATTTTCCATAGCTCCATTTCAAACCCTTGAAAGTTCATTCCCTGTGTAAGAGAGGTTAAGGAGAGTTCTAAGACCTTCTTACATCCCTTGAGAATGGGGTGTAGCATATGCATGAGACCTTGCCTCCTTTGGTGGTGGTTAAGAGTCCTTTGGGGCTTTCCCGGCTTTGGTTTTTGACTGAGGGTTCTTCACCTTTTCAAGTTGTGGGATGATGCCCAAAGGAAGAGGAGGACTTGGGAGCGAAACCCTGGGATACTCGCATGTGCAGCGGACCTCCGGTCGTGCAAAAATCCCCGGGAAGTTCGCTGCAAAGTGAGAGGGTGTAAAACTGCATCATTCTTGGATGGTGCATTTTTTCACGATATCGATGCGAAGAAACTGCTCAAAAATGGGAGGGTTCGTTGCAAGAGGAGAACGTCAACGTCCTCAGTTTCCCCAGAGGTGAAACGAAATCTTGAATCGATGGGTTCCTGCGATTCGACGGAAAAGGGGTCTGAAATCTCGCAAAAGTCTGGTGCGCCCGGCGGGAGTCGAACCCTCAACCTGCGGTTTAGGAGACCGCTGCTCTATCCTTTGAGCTACGGGCGCGCACTCTCATTTTATATCAGGCGGATTATTTTATCAACGATTTCTTCGAGGGAAGGAACACCTGGAAACCATTCTCTCTTCGTGATATCCATGGTGATACGTTGGTAGATCCAACTAATGAGCTGACGGAGAGGAGCAGGTAAGGGAGGAGGGGTACTTTGCACCAATCTCTTCCAGCCGATAGGGTGTTGTACTTTTGCTGATTGAACTTCTTGATACCATTCGGTTTGCCGGTAAAATTGTCGGGCCAGTTCTTTACTTACTTCGATCCCTTTGTAGGTAAAGCGACACTCGTCGGGTGTTCCCACCACGTCGACAAGGACTACATTTCTCTTAGCATCGAGAGCAACCTCAATTTTGCCATCCTCGTTTTGGAGACCAATTCTCTCTGCTTCCTTGGCAATGAAATTTCCCACCGTGCGGAGGGTGTCTTGGATTTTTTGTATTTCGTTTTCCTCCACGATACCGAACTCGAGGAGCTCCTTCCAGCTCAGGTATCGGTCTTGTTCTTCGAGCTTTGTCGATACATCGAAAATGGCGCAAGGGAGGGGTTTCCCGAGTTCGGGCAGATCTTGTAGACCATATTCGGAGAGGTTCACTTCTCCTTTTTGGAAGCGTCTTACCAAGCTCGAATGTTCGGTCAAGGTATGGCGGTAAATGAACTCAAAGGGAACTAAAAAATTTCCCCGCACATCTTGGTAGATTCCATAGTCATATTTTCCGTCAATCTCGGTAGGAAAGACCACTCGGAAAAGCCTGACGACCATAGTTGTGGTCGGTGATTGGAGTTCTCCCAAGCGCTTGATCTCTCCATCTTCCTCTATGCCAAGGTAGTGGGTTTCGATTCCCATTTTCTCTAACTTTTCAAAGAAATAAGCACCGAGAAGGCAAAGTGACTGCCCTTTATAGGGAATGGTATCAGGCATTTCTCCCCAGTCAAAGACCGAATATCGGTCAGAAAAGACGAATTTCCCCCTGCCGGGTTCTCCTTCTTGTGGTGATGCTAAGACGACTAAATCTTTCACGCTCCCCATTGCATAGCCTCCTTTCAGGTATATTTTAGCGAAGTTAGGGAGAGATGAGATACTCCTTTTGGTAGCATCGGAGTTATTTTTGGTATAAAATATAATAAGTTGCTTTGCAACGAAAAAGGAGGGATGGCGATGAAAAGGATAACGGTTTTCTTGGTGGTGTTGGTTGTCCTTCTTGGTGCTGCTTCTTGGGCATACGCAGTAAAACTTGTAGTTGTAGGAGATGCCGGGCACAATTTGAAACCCTTCGATTGGTACGCGCAGCAATTCAAAGAAAAGTTTGACGTCGAGCTTGAGGTTATCGGTGTCCCCTTCGGAGAGCTCTATGAAAAAGAGAAAATGGAGCTCATCGGTCAGACCGGTGCGTATGATGTCATGATTGTTTATCCTAAATTTTTGGCCGAGTTCGCAGCGAATGGGTGGTTGTACCCGTTGGATGAATTCATAGCGCAACTCGATCCCAAAATGGATGACGTCACACCTGGGTATCGAGATTTTTATTGTAAATATGGTGGCAAGATTTATGCTCTTCCTTACGACGGGGATATTCTCAATCTCTACTATCGGAAAGACCTCTTAGAGAATGAGGAGGAAAAGGCGAATTTCAAAGCTAAATATGGTTATGATTTGAAGGTGCCGGAAACCTGGGAAGAGTTTCTCGATGTAGCAGCATTTTTCACCCGTAAGAAAGGTGAAAAGCTGGCAGGACAAGTCTTAGAGAGAGATTTTTACGGGACTGCCTATTACGGACAGAAAGACCAAATTTTTGCCTGGTGGGGAAATATTTTTGCCAGCTTGGGAGGAGTGTATTTCAACGAAGAAACCATGGAACCGGCTATTAACTCTGAGGCGGGAATAAAAGCTTTGGAAATGATGAAGACTATGCACCAGTACTGTCCCCAGGACGTGCTTGCCTATGGTTATGAAGAGTTAAAAGACATTTTTCTTGAAGGCGATTGCTTCATGGTCATACAGTGGCCTTGTGTGGGGAAAAAGGGAGCAGATCCAGCACAGTCGAAGATTGTTGGGAAAATCGGTGTTTCCCATGTCCCCGGGGTGCGAAGAGAGGATGGAACGATTTATTATCGTCCCTTAATGCCTTGCGGACGAGTATTGGCTATCTCGGCGGAGAGTCGGGATCCATGGAAAGCCTATCAGGTCATTCGTTACCTCTCGGTTGAGACGAGTCTCGATGATGTTTCTACTGCCGAGACGGGTTTAGACCCCTATCGATACTCTCACTTTGCTCATCCTGAGGCCTACGAGATGTTCACTAACGTAGAGGATGCTCGAATTTATCTTGCTGGTGTGCAGAAGAACATGGAAAAGGGCTATCCGGAGATGGTTCTTCCGGGTACGGTGGAATACGAAGAAACCTTGGGGGTAGAGATTAGCCGAGCGCTTTCAGGAGAGAAAACCCCCAAACAAGCTCTCGATGATGCGGCGAAAATGTGGAGTGAAATCTTGAATCGCTTGGGTAAAGAGAACCAGAAAAAGATGTATCAAGAACTGGTGAGTGGCTGGCGGGCAGCAGGTCTCTGGGAGTAAAAGAGTAAAAGCTGGGCAAGTACTCTTGCCCAGCTTTCTTTTTGGAGGGGTATTCCGTGAAAAAACGTAACGTTGTTGCCCTTTTTTTTGTTTTACCGGTTATCATTATTCTTCTTGCAATTTCCATATTCCCTCTCATTTATTCTTTCTATCTCAGCTTATGTCAATGGGATATTGGGACCGGGGCAGCACGGACTTTCGTTGGAGCAAGAAATTACCTCCGTCTCTTCACCGATAGCCGTCTGTGGAATGCCATGCGTAATACGGGATTGGAGCTTCTCTTTGGAGTGGGAACACAATTTCTCTTGGGATTATCTTTAGCTCTTCTTTTGAATCGTGTTTTTCGGGGTCGCAGTTTGGTGGTGACCCTTTTTCTTCTCCCCATGATGATTTCGCCGGTAGTGGTAGGGTGCATTTGGAAAATCATCTACCATTACCAGTATGGACCGCTCAATTTTCTGCTTGAAAAAATACGGTTAAGCCCGGTCAACTGGTTGGGGAGTAGCTCAACCTCAATTTATTCTATCATCTTGGCCGATATTTGGGAGTGGACTCCTTTCGTGATGATCACCTTATTAGCCGGATTACAGGCTATCCCCGATGAATTATATGAAGCTGCTAAAGTTGATGGAGCTACCAGGGTGAGTACTTTTCTCTGGATTGTACTCCCTCTCTTGCGTCCGGTGATTATCATCGCCGTCCTCATTCGGGTTATGGATGCCTTTAAAATATTTGATTTGGTGGTTTTGCTGACCATGGGAGGGCCAGGACAGAGTTCGGAAACCATTGCCTTCTATAATTACCTTACCGGATTTAAGTATTTCAGCATGGGTTATGCCTCTTCTATGACTTATTTCCAACTGGCTATTATCGTAATTATCGCCAATATTTTCCTCAAATCTTGGAAAGGGAGGGAAATGGCTTGAAAGACCATTTGCGTATTCCCATCTTCGTGGGTATTTTCTTTCTCCTTGCACTTGCTTTGAGCCCCTTCCTTTGGAATTTCATGACTTCCTTCAAGGACAAGGGAGAGTATTTCACTTATCCCCCCGTTTTTATTCCTCGCTCTTTCAGTGGTGAGCACTATCTTCAAGGGCTTAAGTTGGGAGGAAGCCGAGGGATTCGAGACAGTGTAATTATTGCCGTAACTACCACGGCCTTATCAATAGCTCTGGGTTCTCTCGCGGCCTACGCTTTGGCGCGATTCCGGATTGGTGGGGAGAATCTTGCTTTTTGGATTCTCTCGGTGCGGATGATGCCTCCTATCGCCTCGGTGTTGCCGCTCTTTCTCTTTTATCGTTCCCTCCGTTGGCTTGACACGTATCAAGCCATTATCTTAACCCATCTCCTCATGAATCTCCCTTTCGCCGTGTGGATGATGAAAGGCTTTTTCGAAGAGCTTCCCGTCGAATTGGAAGAAGCTGCGGAGGTAGATGGGTGTGGACGTTTGGGTGCTTTTCTGCGGATTGCTTTGCCTCTTGTGGCTCCTGGTTTAGTGGCAACCGCTCTTTTTTGTTTCATGTTTTCGTGGAATGAATTCCTGTTCGCCTTAATTTTGGGGCGTTCTCGGGTAGTACCGGTCACGGTGAACATCGCCGGTCTCATTGGAGGACATGAAATCCTCTGGGCGGAAATCTCTGCTGTGTCTATTGTGGCGAGTATTCCCATTATCGTCATTGCTATTGTTCTCCAAAGGTACTTGGTACGTGGACTCACCCTTGGAGCAGTGAAGGGGTAGTCCGGGTTGCCCGTTGCCACCAATCTTCAAAATCCTTGCGAGAGGCGAAAGACTTTTGAGTCCCCCGCTTGGTGGTGGAAAGGGCGGCGTAACCACAAGCGAGATCGATAGCCTCTTCGAGGCTTTTCCCTTCCGCTAAGTAGAAAGCTAATGATCCTAAGAAAGCGTCGCCTGCTCCAGTGGTATCCACTGCTTTGACCTTGTAAGGAGGGAAGTGACGAAATCCTTCTTTATTCCCTAAGAGGGCACCTTGAGCGCCTAAGGTCACGAGGACATTGTCGATATCCAGGGAGAGAAGCTTTTCTATGCCCCTTTTCAGGTCTTTTTCGGTGAGAGAGGGGAGATGGAGGAGGTTTTGGAGTTCGGTTTCGTTCGGAACGAAGAGGAAGATTTTGCGCAATCGCTCAAAATCGAGTTTTTGTGCCGGAGCAGGGTTGAGAATGATTTTGCATCCTAAGGTATTGGCTAAGTGAATGGTGTAGTACACCGTTTCCAACTTGATTTCTAATTGCAAGAGGAGGAAAGAAGCTCGCGCCAGGTCATTTTTGGCCCGATCAACGTCTTCTGGTTCCAAGAACCAATTGGCTCCGGGGATGATAAAAATACTATTTTCCCCTTGGGGATTCACGAAAATGGGTGCAACACCGCTCGTTTTCCCTGGGACAACCTTAATGTATCGTGGGTCGACTCCCTGACTCACAAAGTTTTCCCGCACCAAGGGTCCGAAGAGATCGTCGCCAACGGCAGTAACGAGGACCACTTCTCCTCCCAGTTTTGCTGCCGCCACTGCTTGGTTCGCCCCTTTGCCTCCAAAACCGATTTCGAAGTCCCTTCCGATAATCGTCTCCCCGAGATGCGGAAAACGGTCCTCATAGTAGGTGATCAGGTCCATCATATTGCTCCCTACCATGGCAATACAAGGCTTTTTTCCCATGAACCATCCTCCTTCCTCAGTGTACCTTTGGTGCCCTCTTTTTTGCTATCATTTCTCCTTTCTCCGTTCTAGTTCCTCTTCCACCCACAGGGCGTACTCTGCGATGGCTTCTTCGACGGAGTACTGGGGGGTGAAACCCAACTCTTCTTTGGCTAAGGAAATGTCCAGAGTTTCTCCCCGGGGGAAGAGTTTGCCCGGTCCGATGAATACATCGGTGGGTCTCTTACTGTGTTTTTTTGCTAATGCCGCGAATTCTACGAAGTTGATTGGTTTTTCGCTGGCGATGTTGAACACTCGGTAGCGTGGTTTTTCCTTTTCGTAGGCGAGAATGGTTCCCCGGGCAGTGTCTTTGACGTAGGTGAAGCCTAAGCTCTGGTCTCCCCCCCGCTCAAGTGATAATCCCTCTAAGCCTTCTAAGCTTCCCAAGAGAGCCCGGAAAAGAAAGGTGGATTCGGAAGGGAGAAGCCCTGGACCAAAGAAGAAGTAAGGGCGCACCACGCGCGTATCGATGTCGTAGTGCTTTCCGTATTGGAGGGTGAGGAATTCTGCTCCTCCCTTACTCGCTCCGTACAGATCAGAAGGAGAGACAGGATGGGTGAGTTCGTGGGGGTTATCTTCGGTTTCTCCGTACACCGCTCCGGAACTCACGTAGAGGAACCGGGGTATGCGGAAGAGACGGGCGGTTTCTAAAACGTTGAGCGTGCCAACAATGTTGAGGAGGGTGCCTTGATAGGGATTATTCCAGTACTCTGGGGTAGCCATGGCAGCAGGGGTGTGGATGATTCCCTCGATTTTTCCCCGATAAGTTAAGGCGACATGCGCGAGATGAGACCAGTTGAGAACATCCCCGGGCACAAAAGTAATGAGATGTTCCTCCCCTTTCAAGTAATCGAGAGAACGTTTTTTCACGTCGAGGATAATGACCTCTTTGCCCTTTTTGGTCAGGTAATAGGTTACCCAAGACCCCAGAAGTCCGTAACCTCCGGTGATTAAGACGGCCATGATGGTGAGCCCCCTTTCAAGAGATGATAATTTACCGAAGCCAAGGGCTCTCTCCCTTCTAAGACCCTTATCACGTTTTCCAGAGCCATGAAATCCATTTGTTGCAAGGATTCTTCGGTATCGGCACCGGCGTGAGGAGTGGGGATGACATTTTCGAGGGTTAAGAGCGGGCTATTCCAGGGAGGTTCTTGTGCGTAGGCATCGAGAGCTGCTCCGCGAATTCTCCACTCTTTGAGTGTCTCGTAGAGCGCCGTTTCGTCAACGATGCCACCTCGGGCGGTGTTGACGAGGTAGGCGGTTTTTTTCATGAGATGGAGTTCTCTTCTCCCGATCATTCCTCTTGTTTCCGAAGTGAGAGGAACGTGAATCGTGACCACATCGCTTTCAGCGAGGAGTTCCTCCAAGGAAACGTACTTTACTTGGTACTGACGAGCAAAATCTTCATCGACCACCTTGTCATAGGCGAGAACCTGCATTGCGAATCCACTCGCTTTTTGGATCACCCTTTTTCCGATTCGTCCGGTGCCGATGACTCCTAAGGTTTTCCCTTGGAGTTCCACACCGACGACTCTCGACCATTGTTTGCTACGCACACTGTGGATGGCCAGGGGGAGAGCGCGTACCAGGGCAAGAATGAGCCCCCAGGTGAGTTCGGCTACAGCATTATCGTTACTTCCGGGAGCATTAGCCACCACGATTCCCCTTCGGGTAGCCTCTTCCACATCAATATTATCCACTCCGACTCCATATTTGGCAATGACTTTCAGGCGATAAGCCTGCTCGAGGACCAATTTGGTGACCGGGTCAAGACCGACGATCCATCCCTCCACCGAGGGAATGAATTCTAAAAGCTGTTTTTCGCTCAAAGGGTGAGGGTAAGGAGGAAAGAAAGGCTCAAGGCCGATTTCACGCATGGTGTGGAGAACAGGGGAGTATTTGCCAAAGAGGGAGGGGGTGATGAGAATAGTTTTTGTGTCGGTGAACTTCTCCATTCCCTTCATCCCTTTACGGCGCCGGCGACAAGCCCCATTTGGACGAAACGCTGGATGGCGATGTAGAGAACTGCGGGGATGAGTCCGGCCACAAGAGCTGTAGCCGCCAACCTCCCCGGATCGATGATTTCTCCTCCCCACAAGAAAAAGCCGATATGGATGGGTAAAGTGTAACGCTCTTGGGTGTTGAGGAGGACGGTAGCAAAGATGACATCCCCCCAGGAGAGAACGAAGGAGAAAATAGCCACGGTGACAAGACCTGGTGCAGCCAAGGGAAGGGTGATACGGATGAAGGAGTGAAAGCGAGAGCACCCATCAACTTGGGCAGCCTCTTCTAACTCCTGAGGGATACCGAGGAAATACCCTCGCAGCATGTAGGTAGCAAAGGGAATGGTATAGGCAAGATGAGCCAACATGAGCCCCCATAGCGAATCGTAGAGCCCTAAGCGCCGCATCATCACCGTGATGGGAACCATGAGGATGAACGGCGGGAACACATAGGCGAAGAGAATGTACGAAGAAACCACCTGTTTTCCTCGGTAGGCGAAACGAGACAGATTGAAAGCGGCGATACTACTCACGAGCATAGTGAGAAAGACGGCGAGCACTGCCACAAAGAGGGTGTTCCCTAAGGGGGTGACGATGGTAGGGGAAATACTCAACATTGCTCCGGTGACTTCAGCCATACTTCCTTGGCCCATGGTGAAAATGTCTCGGAAGTTTTGCAGGGTGGGGTTGCGGGGAAGCCCCATACCCCACACTTCTTCCTCGGGAGCGAAAGAGGTTTTGAGAACCCAATAAATGGGAATGAAAATCCACAAGAGGAGAAGGAGAGCGAAAGAGATGATCCAACCGTTTTTCTTCTTTCGACGCATGGTTTCACCCCAGTCGTTTCACCGTAAAGTAGATGAGCGCTATGAAGATGGGAAGAATGGTCATGGCGTATGCCGAGGCTAAGGGATAGTTGAGCCCCAAGAGGAAGGCAATTTTGTAGGTGGCAATGGGAATGGTGAGGGTGGCATCTGCCGGTCCTCCACCGGTCATCATTTTAGGAGTGACGAAGTCTCCCATGGTCCACATGAGAGAGAGACTACAAACAATGAGAAAAACCGGTGCTAAGAGGGGGAGGGTAATGGCAGTGAATTGTTTCCACGGGGAGGCCCCGTCAATTTCTGCCGATTCGTAGAGTTCGGTGGGAATGGCTTGGAGCCCGGCGAGAAAACCTAAGTAAAAGAAGGGCCATCCGTGCCACACGTTGACGAGAATAATAGCGGGCATGGCGTATTGGTAACTCAACCAGTGGATAGGGGTCAGACCGACCAGTTTCAAGAGGAAATTCCCTACCCCCCGATAGTCGTAGACAAACCAGAAGAACACGCACACGATGAAAAGGGGGAGCGCATAGGGAATAATGGCGATACCCCGGAGCACTCCTCTTGCCGGGAATTTTTGATTGAGAAACAGGGCCACGAGGAGCCCGATAACTGCCTTGATCCCTACGGCGGGAAAGGCGTAAAGTATGGTTTTCTGTAAACTGTGGTAGAAAATGGGGTCGCGGAGAATGCGGAAGAAGTTTTGTCCTCCTACGAAGGTCGGTGCTTTACCGATGGGCATGTACTGAAGACTCATCCACAGGGTGAAAAAGAGAGGAACGATGAGAATCACACCGAGAATAATGACTACCGGTAAAACATAAGCCCATTTACTCAAGTTGGAAGCAAGACTCCGCGGTACCATCTCTTCCTCCTGACCCCTCCCCGAAGGAAGGGGTCAAAGATCCTATTTTCGATATGCTTCGGCGACCATCTCTTCGAGTTTGTTCTGGTAAAAGTCAATGACCTGGTCGAGGTCTTCTCCTTTCACCACTGCCCGGACGACCATGTCGTTTGCCATCCAACCATTACAGAAATCCTCCATGACCGAAGTCGCTTCCTTGAGAGGATAGGTCATGGGCCACTCGTGGTATTGGGTTTTCAGGGCAACTTCGTAAGGATCCATACCCATCACAGGGTATTTTCCCTGCTTCCAATTGTCACTTAAAACCTGCATCTGGCTCTTAAAGATGGGGAGGTTATAGAGGTGGGACTGCTCACACCATCCCTTGCGGTACTCTTCTTTGTTGGCAAAGAAAGTGTAAAGGAGTTCCTTGACTAAGTCGGGGTGTTTGGTGGACTTAAAGATGAAGCATCCTTCCTGTCCTTGATCAATGGGGCTAAAATCGGGGTAGATTTTCGTTTTCGGGACCAGTTGAGGTTTTCCAGTCATGATTCCATACCAGATGCTCATGGGGTTGGAGGTCATGGCAATTTTCCCTTCTAAAAAGGCCATGTTATTCGAGATGTCCACCCATTGCCCAGAATCAGGAGGGGTCAACTGTTCGTTGTAAATGGTACGGAAAAAGGAGAACACCTCTTTGGCGATGGAGCGATTTGGTTCTTTACCTAAAATGACCCCTTCGCGATCTCGGCTGGCTATGACTCCTCCGCCCAGCCCGTAGTAATAGATGAAGAAAGTCCATTCTGCATCGTAGCCGCTCCCTCCTAAGGGAAGACCGATACCGTAGACTCCTTCTTCCACCTGGTTGACTTTCCGCGCCGCGGTGAGAACATCTTCTTTGCTCTTGAAGGGTAAGAGGTGAGCGACACCAGCTTTCTCGAAAATATCTTGTCGCACGTGGAGCCAGCTGATTTCAAAACCGGAGGGGATCGCATATATTTTCCCATCCACCGTGCCCACGAGGAGCTTCACCTCAAAGAAGTCATCTCGACCTAATTGGTCGACCACGTCGTCAAGTGGGAGGAGTAAACCACCCTCGGCAAATTTTGCGTAAGGCATTCCCCCGATGACGAGATCCGGCTCAGTTCCCGAAGCCACCGCAGTCACAAGTTTTGGAGCGATATCGGCTACCGGGATCCAAGTGATTTTGACATCGACGCCCTTTTGGGCGCCCCACTCATAGGCTAAGGAGTTGAACCAATACGCTTGGGCTGGCGCAAAAGAAGCACGTCCCCAAATGTGAATGGTAGGACGTTGTTGGGCAAAAACAAATCCTCCAATACCCACTATACAAAGCACTAGACCAATCCAAAGAACCTTCCGCATGGTTTTCCCCCCTTTGTTTTTTTCGTGAAACGAACCACCCAGAACGGAAGGAATCGATGGTTTTTCCTTTCACCCCCTGCGGTGGAGTTTCCTCTCTTCATTATAGCAAACCTTTCTATACTTCTCAAGTGAGGGCGACCCTCGTCATTTCAGGTTGCTGGGAAGGCATTTCTCGCATTCTCTGGAAAATCGAGCCCCGAGAGAAAAAGCGGGGTCTTGCTTTTTGGTGAGGATTTGGCGAGGCAATAGAACTTCTCGTGAGAGTTTTCGTATGGAATGGTAATACGATGAGGAGGGATATCGTGAGAATATTCTTGATTTTGGCGTTATTCGGGTCATTACTCCTCGGTGGTTGTGGAGGAGGGTTTAGTCCGGAAGAAGAAGAGATAAGAGGTCTTCTGAATCGTTATGGTAATGCTCTCCTTCTTGGTGAGTATGAGCTTGCCAAGTCCTGTCTTGTCCCCGGAGGTCCGCGAGAACAAAATTTTGACCTGACCTTTCGTATCGTTCAAAACATTCTCACTACCGAGCCTCAATACACCCAAGAGGTATGTAGCATTCCCCTTTTTGGTGTTGCTCTTGAGCGTGTGGTTTGGCAGGGTGATTGGGTAAGGGTGGAGTTGAAGAGTCGTCAGGTGTGCGGCTTCTGCGAGAGTTCGTGGCCTATTCCTTTTCCGGTGCCGGCCGCAGAATATGTCTATCCCAGTGCTCCATCTCCCTCGTCAGGAGTTTCTCCTTTCCATCGCTGGGTATGTTTCGAGAATTTCTTTTTAATCGATACCGATGTGGTATGGGTTCGAAAAGAAGAGGATCGGTGGCTCCTCTATTGATCTCTGTGGAGAGAAAGAATGGGGAAGCGAAACGTGGAACGAGAAGTAGGACGTAAGTGATGATTGCCGATCACTTTGAAGCCCTTTTTTTCGTTTTAGACGGAGTGATTTGGTGGGAGGGTCAGTTATTGCCTCAGGCTGAAGAAACCTTGGCGTATTTGCGCCAAAAAGGGAAAAAGGTCCGTTTTGTGACCAATGACCCTCGTTTGGGGAGGGATGACCTCTGTGCCAAATTGAGGACCTTTTCGATTTTGGTCGAACCGGAAGAGGTAGTAACCGCTTCTTGGGCCACGGCTTGGTATTTGAAAGAGCGTGGCATACGTTCAAGCTACGTTTTGGGGAGTGATTCTTTACGTCGGGAGCTTGAAGCCATGCATATTGTTACCACCGATTCTTCTCCCCAGTCGGTGGTAGTGGGGTACCACGAAAGTGCTGCCATAGGAGACATTGCCGAAGCGATTCGCTTGATTCAGAAGGGAGCGCTTTTCGTGGCCACGAATCCCGATGTGTACTTCTCTTTACCGGAGGGAAGGGTTCCGGCTACGGGTAGTATAGTGAAGATGATAGAGGGAGTAACTGGTCAAGAAGCGCTGGTCGTAGGGAAACCGTCTCCCTACATTTTCCATCTCCTCTTACGTGACTTAGGGAATGTAGAGAGAGGTCGTGTTGCCCTGGTAGGTGGTAACTTGGAAACCGATATACGTGGTGCCCATGGGGTGGGAATGGTAGGTATTCTCCTCGCCTTGCAGGATGTGATTTTGCCTCTACCCTCTTCGCCCTCTTATCCCGATTTCGTCATTGCCAGTTTAGCGCGCTTAATCGGTAAGTTACCGGAAGTGCCCCATCGGGAGGCAGTGTGCGCCATACTCCGCAACACGAAAGAAGAGGTACTCCTCGTGCGGCGAGCAGACAACCACCTATGGTGTTTACCGACCGGAAAAATAGAAGAAGGAGAGAGTCCGGAAGAAACCGTTCATCGGGAACTCAAGGAAGAACTGGGGATAAAGGTGCCCAATCTCAAGCTCCGGGCAGTGTATACCCAGGATCCAGCTTTGCATTGGTTCTCTCCTCAAGGAGAGCTCATTCACTTTATCGTTTTTGTTTTCTGCGGAGAGTACGATGGAGAGGACATTGTTTTGGATCCTCGGGAGGGAGAAGTATGGGGATTTTTCTCCCTTGACCGTCTCCCTTCGCCCTTCCTTTCCCTCCATAAACGATGGATTATCGATCTCTCTTGAGTTGCTTTTATCTTCCTCTCTTCTTGTGTTATAATTCCTCCTAGTAACGGGGCGTAGCGCAGCCTGGTAAGCGCACACGGTTCGGGACCGTGGTGTCGGCCGTTCAAATCGGCTCGCCCCGACCAGCTTGTTTATTCTCGTTCATTTAAGGAGTGGAGTAAAAGATGCTTCGGAAGAGCTTCTTCGTGCACATCGGTGTTGTGAGTGGGGGTGGGCTCTTCCTCTTTCTCCTTGTCCGTTCCAACTACCTTTTGTTCCATTCCATCGTGGAACTTTTGGCGATCTTGACTGGGTTTTCCATGTTCCTTTTTGCTCTCACTACTCTGGAATTCAATAGAAACTTTTTTCTCCAGCGTTTGGGTTTTCTTTATGGGGGAGTGGTGGTCATTGACCTTCTCCACACCCTGGCCTATAAAGGGATGGGTATTTTCCCAGGATATAGTGCCAATCTCCCCACCCAGTTTTGGATTTGGGGGCGCTTCCTTGAATTTGGTGGATTGACTGCTGCGGTTCTTCTCCCTCCTATAAAAGGCAATCACCGGATTTTCATCTGGGGAGTGTTCCCCCTCACCTTAGGAGGCGTCATCGCTATTTTTGCAGGTTTCTTCCCCGCTTGTTTCATCGAGGGGCAAGGACTCACTCCTTTCAAAGTTATCGCCGAATACGCTCTTTGCCTCCTCTTTGCCTTCCTTGCTTTCCGGGTGTGGAAGACGCAAGATGGGAACATATTGCCGTTGCGGAAAGCGCTCCTTGCCGCTCTTTTTCTAAGCATTGCTGCCGAGCTATCTTTCACCCTGTATACCGATGTTTACGGTTTCTTCAACATGCTTGGACACCTTTTCCGCTTTTTCTCCTACTTTGTGCTCCTTGAGAACGTTCTTGTAGAAGCCATTCAAAAACCCTTTCGAGTCCTCCTCTTTGAGGTACAGAGAGAAAAAGAAGAGCAAGATGAGCGAGCACGGAGAGATGCCTTGACTGGTCTTTTCAATCGCCATTTTTTCAACCAGTGGATTCAGGAATATGCTCAGCAAAGTTCTTCTTTGGGGATCCCTTCGACCTTAGTGCTCTTGGATCTCGATGGTTTCAAGGAAATTAACGATTCATGGGGACATCTTGTGGGTGATGCAGTGCTTACCTTTGTTGCGCAAACCCTTCAACGCGATACCCGTCAAGATACTTTTGTTTGCCGTTATGGAGGAGATGAATTTGTGTTGGTTTTCCTTCGTGCCGCGATAGCTGAGGCAACCGTAGCGGTGAAACGAATAGAGAAAACTCTCATGTTGCAGAGAGAATTCTCTTTCCCTATTGCCTTTTCTTACGGTATGGCTGAGTTTCATAGTGCTCCTGAGATTGGAAAAGCCCTTGCCGAAGCTGACCGAAGCATGTATGCGATGAAACGAGAGAAAAAATCCTCCCAAGCTCTTTCCGAGTCTTTATAAGGTGTTACCCTCATAGCCTCGGTTTTTGCGGCAATTTATCTTGAGTCGGTAGAGAACAAAATTTTCGTCAAAAAGCGCTACAATACCCTATTTACAAGGAAAAGAACGATACTGTGTTTTGGGTATGGGGAGATATGACAAAGATGTTTCCCAAGTCTTGCAAGAAATGAGCCGAAGTGTCATAATAGAATCACCAATAATCATTAAAAAGGAGGAGGGATTTTATGAGAAAGTACGGTATATTTCTCATCGTAATTGTTCTTTTTGTGTTGGCATTCTCTCCCATGGTACTCGCAAAATATAAGATTGCTTTTGTACCCAAGCTCATCGGTATCCCTTACTTCAACGCCATGGAAGAGGGTGGCAAAAAGGCAGCGCAAGATTTGGATGTAGAATTCATCTACACCGGACCAGTTACTGCCGATGTAGCCAAGCAGATTGAGATTGTGGATAATCTCATCACCCAGGGTGTGGATGCCATTGCCGTAGCACCCAACGATCCGGCGGCTATTACTCCGGTTTTGAAAAAAGCGAAGGAGAAAGGTATTGTAGTCATGACGAGCGATACTGATGGAGCAGAAGACATTCGCGATGTGTTTGTGAATCAGGCGCTCCAGGACGAAATTGGTTACACGGTTATGGATGAGCTCGCCAAAGCTATGAATGAAGAAGGAGAATTTGCCATTGTTTCCTGCGGACCTACTGCGTGGAACCTCAATACCTGGATTCTCTACGAACTGCAGAGATTGGCCAATTATCCCAAGATGAAGCTCGTGACCATCCGTTACGCAGAAGAGGACGTGCAAATGGCTATTAACGTCATGCTCGATCTCATCAATGCTTTCCCCAACTTGAAAGGCGTAATCGGACAGTGCAGTACTTCCGCACCGGGTGTGGCGGAAGCTATTGAACAAGCTGGTAAAAGCGGTCAAATTGTGGCTACCGGCCTTTCGGTTCCTTCGATGATGGCAAAGTACGTGAAGAGTGGAACGGTGAAGAGTTTTGTTTTATGGAATCCGGTTGACCTTGGCTATCTCACCGTGTGGGCGGCGAAATACCTCCTTGATGGTAATCAGTTTGAAGATGGGAAGGAATACGAGGTAAGCGGCATCAGCACGAAACCCCGTTACATTGCCAAAGACCGAATGTTGGTGCTCGGTCCACCCAAAGTATTTGATGCCTCGAACATTGACGATTTCATGTTCTTCTGAGGTCACCCGAAGCGCCTCCTTCAGGAGGCGCTTCTTTTTTATGAGGGGGATGGGATATGGAGACCGTACTTGAAGTACGGGGTGTTTCGAAGTCTTTTGGTGGTGTACAAGCTCTTAAGGGAGTGAATTTCGCCCTCCGTTCGGGAGAGGTCCATGCTCTCGTAGGAGAAAACGGGGCTGGAAAATCGACTCTGATCAAAATTATTTCTGGAGCGCTCCTGCCTGACCGGGGAGAAATTTTCTATCTGGACCAGCCGGTTACCATTGACTCTCCGCGTAAAGCGCAGGAAATGGGCATTTCTACCGTTTATCAGGAACCATTGGTATACAACGAACTCAGCGCGGTGGAAAACATTTTCTTGGGGCGGGAAATCCGCAAACCCTGGGGGAGCATTGACTGGAAAGCCCAGGAAGAAAAGACGAAAGCCCTTTTTGCCTCCCTCGGCTTACCGTATCACTTCTTGCGTGAGCCGATGGGGGAACTCAGCGTAGGGCTGCAGCAACTTGTCCTCATTGCCAAGGCTTTAGCCTATGAATCAAAAGTGATCATTTTTGATGAACCTACTGCCATTCTCACCGAACACGAGACAGAAAGGCTTTTTGATATTATTACTAAGTTGCGAATGCGAGGCGTGGGAATTATCTACATTAGCCATCGTTTGGAAGAGATTTTTCGTATTGCCGATCGCGTCACCGTGATGCGGGATGGTGAGGTGCGGGGAGTTTTCTCCATTGGTGAAGTGAACCGCGACCGCATTGTGGAGCTTATGGCTGGGCGACTCTTAGTGGAGGCTATCGAAAGGAAAGGGAAAAAGAGTGATGCCCCGTTACTTGTGGTAGAGAACCTCTCGAAGAGAGGGCGTTTCTCCGATGTTTCTTTCCAGGTTTTTCCGGGGGAAATCTTGGGCTTCTTTGGTTTGGTGGGTTCGGGGAGGACCGATATCGTTCAAACCATCTTTGGACTGATGAGACAGGATAGTGGGAATATTATCTACCAGGGAAAAACGGTACATTTTTCCTCTCCCGAAGAAGCTATGCAGAGTGACATCGCCTACCTGCCCGAAGATCGCAAGGTCCAAGGGCTTTTCCCCATTCTCGGGGTGGGTTATAACATTTCCATTACCTTCTTGAAAGAGATCTTAGGTAGTTTCGGGGTGGTGAGGGAGAAAAAGGAACGGAATCGGGGAGAAGAGTACGTTCGTCGTCTCAATATTAAAACCCCCAACCTCAAAACCAAGGTGTATAGCTTGAGTGGAGGTAACCAACAGAAAGTAGTGATTGCCAAGTGGTTGGGAACCACTCCGCGTGTTTTGATTCTCGATGAACCTACCCGGGGAGTGGATGTCGCCTCTAAATCGGAGATTCACAATCTCATCGCCCATCTTGCCGATGAGGGTCTTGGAATTGTGATGATTTCTTCCGAGCTACCGGAAATTCTGAAAATGTCCGATCGCATCGTGGTCATGCACGAGGGAAAAATTACCGGAGTATTCGATCGTGCTGAGGCGACTGCAGAAGACGTCATTCGCGCTGCAACCGGGGAACGGTTGATCTCGGTGGAACGCTAAAAGAGGGGACGGTGAACATGAGTAGAGGACAATTCTTCCGTAAGAGAGAGTTTACCGTTTTGGGTTTAATCGTGGTTTTGGCGATTATCTTCTCTCTCACTACCGAGCGATTTCTCTCGGTGAGTAATCTCACCAATCTCCTCGTTCAATTGGCAGGGACGGCGATTTCTGCCATCGGAATGACCATGGTTATCATTACCGGCGGAATCGATGTATCGGTGGGCTCGATTTTGGGGATGTCTTCGGTGGTAGCCGGGAAGCTCCTCATGGCCAATTTTCCGGTAGTAGTTATTCTTGGGGCGGCTATCGCCACCGGGCTCCTCTTTGGATTTTTCAACGGTTCTCTGGTGGCATACGGGAAGATTCCCCCGATTATCGTCACCTTGGGTATGTTAAACATCATTCGTAGCCTCCTCTTTCAGCTTTTGGGAGGTCGATGGATTTCTGGGGTGCCTCCGGCTATTCGGGTGATTGGCTTAGGGAAGTGGTTGGGTATTCCCATCTCTATGTGGATTGCCCTGATTCTCATCCTCTTTTTCACCTATTTTTTGAATTCTCGTCCCTTGGGGCGGGCGATTTACGCGGTAGGGAATAACATAGAAGCGGCGCGGGTGTCCGGCGTGAATCTGACCCGCACCATCTTGTTTGTGTATGCTCTCACGGGAATGTTAGTGGGTTTTGCCGGCCTCATCTATGTGGCTCGCACCGGGATTGTACAGACCAATACCGGCACCGGTTTTGAACTCGAGGTCATTGCCGCAGTGGTGTTAGGAGGAACCAGTATCTTAGGAGGCAAGGGAACCATCGTGGGCAGTCTCTTGGGGGCCTTCTTGGTGGGCATTATTAAAAACGGTATGGTTCTCTTGAACGTTCCTGCGTTGAGTGAAGGGTTGGTCATTGGGGCACTGATTCTCATTTCCGTAGTTATCGATGTGGTTCGTGCAAGGGGAGAGCGAATATGAAATCTGTTTTCAATCAAATAGTTGAAAACCGCATGCTCTTTTTACTCATCCTCTTTCTCATCCTCTTTGTGATTTTTTCGGTGGGCGTGAGAGGATTTTTCACCTTCTATAATCTCACCAACATGACCCAATATGGAGTGGAATTAGGACTCTTGGCTCTCGCCGAGATGCTCGTCATTCTCTCCGGAGGGGGTGGTATCGACCTCTCGGTGGGATCGATGCTCACTCTGGTGGCTATGGTCATTGGAGTGTTGATCGGGAGAGCGGGACTCAATCCCTCTCTTTCCATCATTATAGGAATTCTCGCCGGTTTGGGAATGGGGTGTGTGAACGGGATTTTGGTGAGTTACCTCCGCATTCTCCCCCTCATCGTCACCTTAGCCTCTCTCTATATCTACAAATCGCTTGCCCTCATTGTGGCGGTAGATCCCCGTTTCGGACCGAACCCCATGCCGGTTTCCAATTTCCCGGAGAACTTCTACTTCGTGGGACAGTTTCGCGTGGGGGGTATTCCTTTCCAGGTTCTCTTCATCTTCTTGCCGGTTATTCTCATTCTCTATTTTCTCCTGGAAAAACACGCTTTCGGTCGGTATCTCTACGGGGTAGGGAGTAACGAGAAAGCCGCGCTCTTCTCGGGCATTAGCGTGACCCGGGTGCGGCTTGTGGTGTATACCTTGGCAGGGCTCCTCTCGGCTCTTTCAGGGTGGATTATCACCTCTCGTATTGCCAGTGCCCGTCCTGATATCGGCTTGGGGTATGAAATGCAGGCGATTACCATTGCCGTTCTCGGGGGAGTCAACATTAAAGGAGGAGAGGGGACCATTGGTGGTGTGGTACTGGGGGTGGCCATTATTACCCTCCTCTACAATGGCATGCAGCTTGCCGGGATTCATCAAATCTGGCAGCTCGGCTCCTTAGGCTTAGTCCTCGTGGGGAGCGTCTTTCTCAACCAGCTCTTACTCGCGCGGAGGAAGTTTTGAAGGCGAGTGCCCCGCCGAGGTGGCGGGCACTCGGAGAGCATCAGTCAACGCTCACGGTAGTAATCCATTTTACCCAGTGACTCCCAAAGAGGTCTTCGGCCACTAAACGCACCGGAAAACCATGTTCCAAGGGGAGAGTTTCACCGTTTACCTTCACCGCAAAAAGCAGGAAATGGTTTTCTACTTCCTCGCGAGAGAAATTCACCGTGTATCCGTCGAGGGCTTGCACGGAAATGGTCTCGTATGTTCCCTCCATTTTCACTTGACGGAGGAGTTCTTGGAGGGGAATGCCCTCCCACTCGGCATAATCGGCAAAAAACCCCGGACAGATGAGGAGGACTCTCTTTTTGACCATAGACAAGGTAAGGAGTTCTTGGTAAGTAAAGGACTCCGGTTCTTCCACCTTTTTCCCAGTGATCACGAGTTTCCACTGCTCTACCTGAAAGTCGGAGGGTGGTACCCCCGTTATTCCCAGTTGTTCGATGCTATCGAGGGGGAGGAAAGAGGGATCCACTTCCGCCGGGTTGAGGTAAATGATTCTATGCTCCGGAATGTCCGGAGGGAGCTTGAGACGTTCTTTTCCTTCCACAGGAGGAGAGAGGAGGAGGGAACCCCACATAAGCAAGACTACCACCACCAATCGCCTGGTTCTCATGACTCATCCCTTCCTGTCTTTTCAGTTTCTCCTTATAACCCCCAAGGAAGGTATTTTTATTTCCTCCGCTTTTACGGTTGAGGGTGTCGCTGAGCGGTGAAATATCGTTGTCATCCCTTGACTCCCCTTGAATTGTTGGTAGAATAAAGACAATCTCTCGTGCCGGAGTGGCGGAATAGGAAGACGCAACGGACTTAAAATCCGTTGGGACGCAAGTTCCGTGCCGGTTCGATTCCGGCCTCCGGCACCAGGAGATGGAGGTTTCTCCCTCATTTTTTCTTTTGAAAAACTCTACGGTATTTCCTTGAGCGCGTCTCATCGACACATAGTCCCTCTCAATCTTCTTTCGGCTTGATGCTTCTTTTGTCTCTTTGCTCACTCTTTTTCCTCCCGGTAGTGTATCGTATTTTGGGTAGACATCCAAATAAAAGAAGAAAAGAGAACCCTCTACCGCAGAGGAAGGGGGGAAAGCCATGGACCAGGGAGGAGATCAAGGAGAGACCTCGCTTCTACCTGGAGAGTACTTGAGGAGTACTCTCCAAGATAGGTTTCCTGTATTAGCGGTGTGGTAGAAAAGACCTCTCCCTCAGGGGTATCCCATCCTCTTTGGGGAGGTAGTGGTCCTCAAGGGGAAGACCCGTAGATCATGAGGTGGTCTACCTGGCCCAGGGGTGAGGCAAGGGTATCGAGAGGTCCTGGGGTTTTGGGGGGTGAAGAAGGGAGGGAGAGAGTGCCGAAAACTAAAGAGAGGTCCTTGGGGAACTCAAAGAAGGAGGTCTCTGTGCACCCCTTCTTTCCGTTGGGGATGGATTGGTTGGTCTCAGGGAAGGAGAGAGGTCTATCCCCCTGGTGATGCAAAGCTCTCTCCTACCCAAGAACCGCCCCACCCTGCGTAAGGTGAGGAGAGGAAGTAGCGCATGCCCAAAGAGGTGAAAAAGAGGATGCTACCTCTACCCTCAAAGAGTTCACCCATAACTTTGCTCCCTTCAAGAGGGGAGAAGAGATACCTGGAGAGAGGAGTTACCTCACGCGGGACCTCTCCTCTCTCCCTCTCTTCGTTATCCCCCAATGCTCAAGAAGTACATCCGCACTACCAACCCCCAAGAACGGTGCCTCAAGGAAGTAAAAAGGAGCACCAAGGTCATGGAGGTTTTCCCCGATCTTTTATCTTGAGAGAAAGTGCTCTACCTCATCTCCGAAGAAGGGAGGAAGAAGTGTACCGCGAGAGTGCTCTATCGCTTTGATCTTGCAAGAGCTCTTCGCTTTGAGAAG
>Ga0209721_1001052_pt1 | contig 21989 bp, 22 predicted proteins | sample TshhotsprinmetaG_FD_184139 | JGI IMG/M metagenome (GOLD analysis project Ga0209721, IMG submission 184139) | Hot spring microbial communities from South Africa to study Microbial Dark Matter (Phase II) - Tshipise hot spring metaG (SPAdes)... | ecosystem: Environmental > Aquatic > Thermal springs...
AAAGTCGTATCACCGCTTTCCGGCAAAGTCTCAAAAAGTCATACTACAGGTAGCAGGTAGCAGGCAGCAGGTAGCAGGTAGCAGGCAGCCGGTAGCAGGTAGCAGGCAGCAGGTAGCAGGTAGCAGGCAGCCGGTAGCAGGTAGCAGGCAGCAGGTAGCAGGTAGGTCTCAAAAAGTCATACCACCCCTATGGGGTGAATCCGGCTTGTGATTCCAGAAGGATGCGATCTTCTGGAGGATTGGCATTTCCCCTCCCCCCTACCCCCCTCCCCATTGAGGGCGGACGATCCGTCCGCCCCTACCGCCGCACGGGGAGGGGGGATGGGAAGGGGGTTTTTGGGGCGGCGGCAAAGCCGCCGCCCCAAAAACCCCGCTCTTCCCCCCTCTCCCCCGCCCGTCAGGGCAAGGGGGAGAGGGGGGCAAGGGGGGTGAGGGGGATAAAGGGAATCCCTGGCAACAAAGAAGGCTCGGAACGAATGCTCGGACTCCCACCCGGGCAAGGGATAGGATATGACTTTATGAGACTTTGTTAAAGACCGGGTGATACGGCTTTATGAGAATCAACAGTTCGCTGGGGCTTGCGCCGCAATTCACCCTGCATGGGAAAGGGTGGGGATGTGGGGTTTGTGGGGGCGGCTTCGCCGCCCCCACAAACCCCACTTTCCCTTATCTCACGGGCATGTTGCTCCCCGAAAGGGATTTGCTGCACAAGCCCAACCTCAGCAAAGCCGCTTGACAAAAATGTTTTTCGCATTATACTACCTTATAATAACCACCTTGCCAGAGGTGCCCGCCCCTCGCCCATCCCTGATGCTTACTTATTATCGCCAGCCACCCATTGTAAGAAAGGAGGAACGCTGAAATGAAACGCTTATCTCTCCTGATTGGGCTGCTGATCGTGATGGGTCTGATTGCGACCGCGTGTCAGCCGAGAGGCCCGGAGACGATCAAGATCGGGCTGAACGCGGAACTGACCGGCGGTGTCCCGGTGGTCGGTGCCTCCTGCAAGAACGGGGCCGAACTGGCAGTGGAGGAGGTCAACAACGCCGGAGGGCTGGAAGTCGGCGGGAGGAAATACAAGATTGAACTCCTCATTGAGGATAACGAGGACAAGGCGGAATCCGCGGCCGCAGCCGCTCAGAAACTCAACGCCGCGGGGGTGCTCTTGATGATCGGCCCCAACGCCAGCCGCAACGCCATCCCCGCTGCCGAGGTGGCGGAACAGAACAAAATGCCCATGATCTCCCCCTGGTCCACCAACCCCAAGACCACCATTGACGCCGCCACCGGTCAGCCGAAGAAATATGTCCTGCGCGCCTGCTTCATTGACGACTTCCAGGGCGTCGTCGCCGCACGGTTCGCCATCACCGAACTGGGCACCAAGAAACCCGCGGTCCTCTACGATGTTGCCTCCGAGTATAATAAGGGCATCGCAGAAATCTACAAAAAGACCATGGAGGAAGCAGGCATCCCGGTTGTGGCCTTTGAGACCTACACAACCGGCGACAAGGACTTCTCCGCCCAGTTGACCAAGATCATTGAATCGGGGGCCGACTCCCTCTTCCTGCCCAACTACTACACCGAGGTCCCCCTTCAGGTCCAGCAGGCCCACAAATTGGGCTTTCAGGGGGTCATCGTGGGGAGCGACTCCTGGGGCGCTACCGAGTTGATTGACCTCTGCGGTGCCGATTGCGAAGGGTACTTCTTCACCACCCACTACGCCGCGGACATTGCCACACCCAAGGCCCAGGCCTTCATCCAGGCCTACCAGGCCAAGTACGGCAAAGTCCCCGACGATGTGGCAGCGCTCACCTACGACGCTTTCGGCATGGCTTTCCAGGCCATCCAGACCGCCGGAAAGATTGACCGCGAAGCCGTCAACCAGGCGCTCCACAGCATCCCCAGTTACGAAGGCGTCACTGGTGTGCTGAAATTCGCCGGCACGGGCGACCCCATCAAGAGCGCCGTCGTCCTGCAGATTAAGGGAGGCAAGTTCGTCTATTACACCACGGCCCAACCGTAATCCCGGCGCGGCGCAGATGGGCAGGGCGGGATGCTCTGGGGGGAGGAGGGGATTTGTTCCCCTTCTCCCCTTCCCTAATAAAACCTACGGTTCGCTCAATTTCGGGCCAGCCGCCGGAGCGGCGATGGAAATCGCCCCTGGGGGGCTTGTAGCCGGGCGTCCACCTCCGTGGACGCCACCGGAGCGACCGCGCAGGCGGTCGCCCGGCGCAAAGTGCCCTCTCCGGCGCGGTTTCAACCGCCAGCCTGGGCAACCGCACCGATTGGGTAGGTAGCTACGATTCCGAACTTTGAAAATATCCCTTTGCCTCCCCCCCTTCTTGCCCAGAGGAGGGTGTTGAGAAAGTGGCGGGGGATGAGGTATCAAAGGCCTGCCCCGCCCTTTTGGGAGATATTTTAACCCCTCATCCTCCCGGCCCCCTTCTCCCCCGCAAGCGGTGGAGAAGGGGGAGAAAAGTTATGGGTTTTGGCGCTGACGGCCTTCGGCCGCCAGCGCCAAAACCCATACAAAAATCCCCCCTCCCCGCGGGCGCAGCGCAGTAGGGGCGGACGATTCGTCCGCCCTCAACGGGGAGGGGGGCGAGGGGGGTGGGGCATCACTGCCCCACCAGGGGTGCCCCCCGCCGGATGAAAATCCGACTTTTTCAGCAGCCTCCAGAGGGGCAGGGAAAAAAAGAAGGGAGAAGGGGTTTGCGGTGGCGGCAAAGCCGCCGCCCGCAAACCCCGATTTTTCTCCCCCGTGCGACTGCAGGGAGGTGGCAACCCTTCCCGCCGGAGGGTGAACCCTCCGGTAGGGGCGACTTTGAAAGTCGCCCCTACATAACCCTGCTGCGCAGGCTGGAACGCCACTCCGCTACGCTCCGTGGCGCACTACAAACAGCCCCGGTGTAGGGGTGGGTTTCAAACCTACCCGGTTTCAAACCCACCCCTACAGCCGACGTAGCGTTTTGAGCATGAGCCGTTCACATTATAGGCCGTAAGGCCGCCTGTGTACTTAACCTCTCCGCAAGAGGGAATCTTATGCAAGGTCTTATCCAGCAAGTGCTAAACGCCCTCCAACTGGGCAGTGTCTACGCCCTGATCGCCCTGGGCTACACCATGGTCTACGGCATCATCACCCTCATCAACTTCGCCCACGGCGATATTTTCATGGTTAGCACCTATGTGGCCTTCTTCGTAGGGACCGCAGTGATCAGTCGGGCGCTCCACCTGCCCGGCATCGTCGTCTTCATCCTGACTATGCTGGCGACGATGTTCGCCACGGCACTGCTGGCCGTCCTGATAGAGCGCTTCGCCTATAAGCCCCTGCGTCAGGCGCCGCGCGTCTCCGCGGTCATCACCGCCCTGGGAGTGGGGCTCTTCCTGGAGAACTTCACCCTGGCGACCATCGGCCCCGACCCCCGCTTCCTGCCCAAGTTCTTCCCCGTCGTCACTTTCACCTGGAGCGGGGTGGCGTTCTCCAACATCCAGATTATCATCATCGCCGTCTCGGCGGTGGTGATGCTCCTCCTGGATACCATCGTGCGCCGGACGATGGTGGGAATGGCGATGCGGGCCGTCTCCTGGGATAAGTTCACCGCCCCGCTGATGGGGGTGCCGGTGGACCGCATTATCTCCATCACTTTCGCGCTGGGCGCCTCCATCGCCGCCATCGGCGGGATGCTCTTCGGGATGGTCTACACCATAGACCCGTATATGGGCATCCGTATCGGCTGGTGGGCCTTCATCTCCGCCGTCGTCGGCGGGATCGGCAACATCCGCGGGGCAATGCTGGGCGGCTTCATCCTGGGCTTCGTGGAGATTTTCACCCCGGTCATCCTGCCGGCCTCCACCTACCGGGACTTCGTCGCCTTCTCCCTTCTGCTGGTGCTGCTGGTCTTCCGGCCCTACGGCATCCTGGGCCGCCCGGTGGCCCAGAAAGTGTAAGGAGGCCGGTATGAACGCACTGCGCGCATTCTGGAACCGCGTTCGCCTCTTCTACGAGTCCTGGCCCCCGCTGCTGCGCCGACTGTTCGTCCCGGCGCTCCTGGTCCTCTTCTTCATCCTTGCGCTGGTACTGCCCCAGGCCGGTGTCCTCAACCTGTACCAGCAACAGGTGCTCATCTACGTCGGCATCAACATCATTCTGGCTGCCAGCCTCAACCTGGTCAACGGCTACATGGGGGAGTTCTCCGTGGGCCATGCCGGTTTCATGGCCGTCGGCGCTTATGTCGCCTCCATCCTGACCGTGTGGGCCTTCCCCCGCTGGGGCCTGGGAGAATACATCCCCTACCTGTTCCCCGTGGCGCTCTTGCTGGGCGGGGCAGCCGCCGGCCTGACGGGCCTGGTTGTGGCCTTCCCGTCTTTCCGCACCCGCGGCGACTATCTCGCCATCGTCACCCTGGCCTGGAATATGATCGTCAAGAGCGTGCTGGAGAACATAGACGCCATCGGCGGCCCGCGCGGGTTTATGGGGATGCAGAAACTGACCACCGTCGCCTGGGTCTACGTGTGGGTCGTCGTCACCATTTACCTGCTGCGCAACCTGGTCTATTCCAACTACGGCCGGGGCATTCTCTCCATCCGGGAGGACGAGATCGCCTCCTCTCTGGTCAGCGTGGACACGCGCAAGGTGAAAATCACCACCTTTGTGGTTGCGTCCTTCTTTGCCGGGATCGCCGGAGGGCTCTTTGCCCACATCATCCAGTTCATCAACCCCCGCTCCTTCTCCATCCTGAAGTCCACCGACGTCCTGGTGATGGTCTACCTGGGCGGTATCGGGAGCCTGGGAGGGTCCATCCTGGGAGCGACCGTCTACACCGTCCTGCTGGAATTACTCCGCCCGCTGCAGGTCTGGCGCTGGGTCGTCGGCCCGCTGCTTTTGGTCCTGCTGATGATTTTCCGCCCGCGCGGGATTATGGGGATGCGCGAGTGGCGATTCCTGGTCCCGCGGGAGGAACGTTCCCAGGCCATCGCCTCCATAAAAGAGCACATCCGACGGAAACGGGAGGCCGCCGCCCCGGTTCCGGTCGGTGGATCATCGGATTGACGGAGGGGCACTATGCCGCTGCTGCGCATCCGAGGACTGACCCACTTCTTTGGCGGCCTGCGCGCCGTCCACGACTTCAACCTGGACCAGGAGCCGGGGGAACTGATCGGCATCATCGGCCCCAACGGAGCAGGCAAAACGACGGTCTTTAACCTCATCACGGGGGTGTATCGCCCGACCGAGGGAGAAATTTTCTTCAACGGGCACAATCTGGTCGGGAAACGGCCCGACCAGATTGTCAGCCTGGGCATCGCGCGCACGTTTCAGACCATTCGCCTGTTCAAGAATCTGAGCGTGCTGGACAATGTGCGCATCGCCCACTTCGCCCGCACCCGCTACGAGGTCCCGGCCGCGATGTTCCGGATGCCCAACTACCTGCGGGAAGAGGCAGAGGTGCGGGAACGGGCGCTGGAACTCCTGGACCTGATGGGCCTGGCCGACCAGGCGGAATGGGTGGCATCCAGTCTCCCCTACGGCCTGCAGCGGCGGCTGGAGATCGCCCGCGCTCTGGCCTGCGAGCCCCGTCTTCTGCTTCTGGACGAGCCCGCAGCGGGGATGAACCCCGGCGAGATTGCCGAGTTGATGGAACTGATCCGGTGGATTCGGCAACAGTTTGACCTCACCATCATCCTGATTGAGCACCAGATGCGGGTGGTAATGGGCATCTGCGAGCGGATCAAAGTGCTGGACTTCGGCGAGACCATCGCCGAGGGAACCCCGGCGGAGATTCAGAGCAACCCCCGCGTGATAGAAGCGTACCTTGGGGAGGAGGCGATCTGATGACCAGCGACGATGTCGTCCTCTCCGTGCAGGACCTGCACGTCTCATACGGCGTGATTCGCGCGCTCAAGGGGATTTCCTTTGAGGTGCGCCGGGGAGAGATTGTCACCCTCATCGGGGCCAACGGGGCGGGAAAATCCACCACCCTGCGGGCCATCTCCCGCCTGGTGCCCTTCCAGCAGGGTAGCATCGTTTTTGAAGGCGTGGACCTGCGCAACGTCTCGCCCCACGAGGTGACCGCCATGGGGATCGCCCACGTGCCGGAGGGGCGGGGGATTTTCGCCAACCTGACCGTCCAGGAGAACCTGAAACTCGCCACCTGGGGGAAGAAGAACCCGCGCGAGATTCAGCAGGCCTACGACCGGGTCTTTTCCCTCTTCCCCCGCCTGGCGGAGCGGCGCAACCAGTTGGCGGGCACCCTCTCCGGCGGCGAGCAGCAGATGCTGGCAGTGGGCCGGGCCCTGATGCGCGGTGGGCGGCTGATGTTGCTGGATGAGCCGTCTATGGGGCTGGCCCCGGTGCTGGTACGGGAGATTTTTGAGGTACTGCGGGAGATCAATGCTGCCGGTACCACCATTCTGCTGGTGGAGCAGAACGCCCGCCAGGCGCTCAAACTGGCCCATCGGGGCTACGTCCTGGAGACCGGCACCATCGCCCTCTCCGGCACATCCCAGGAACTGATGGATAACCCCCGGGTGAAGGAGGCGTATCTGGGGGGGTAGATAAAGGCGCAGGGCGCAGGGGGCAGGAGGCGATTTGCGATACGCGATAAGCGATATGCGAGAAAAAGTCGCAGGGCGCAAGGGCACAACTGCCGGGGATCCCAGAGATGAAAATCCGGATAGACCCTCACACGCTGGAGCGCGCAGAAGAGCGCGGCGCAAGTGAGGAGGAGATTATTGAGGTCATTCAGAGTGGTATTCCTTTCCCTGCCAAAAGTAGATGCTTGGGAAAGGCAAAGGTTTTTGAATTCCAGCAGGAGCGAATGGGTAAGTTTTACGAGCAGAAACGTGTGGAAGTGATTTACACAATTGAGGCGAATACCATTGTCACGGTAACAGTCTATGTTTTCTATGGTAAGTGGGAGGATTGAAAAGTGCAAATTTTATATGATATTGGTAAGGACCTGCTGTATATTCGCCTGGACGAGCGGAAGCAACCGGTGATCAACCGACGGGTGGCAGAACATATGGTGCTGGATATCGGTGAAGAGGATCGGATTGTGGGCATTGAGATTCTGGATGCGTCCCGACATCTGAATCTGGCGGCAATTCTCCCCGTGCAGTTCCAGGTCGTTCCTGAATCGGTGATCTGAACTAAATGACTTTGCCCTCGTAAAACCCGGATCTTCTGGAGAGAGAGTGAACTCCATTCCCGGTCCCGAAGACATCCTTCGCCGCGAACTTCCCAACGGCATCGTTGTCCTGGTGCGGGAAAACCCCACCAACCCCACGGTGGTGGTCAGCGGCTACCTGGAAGTGGGCTCCCGCGACGAAGCGCCGGAGCAGGCCGGTCTGGCGGCCTTCACCGCTTCTGCCCTCTCCCGCGGCACCACTCACCGCACCTTTGATCAGATTTATGAGGAAGTGGAATCGGTGGGAGCGTCCTTTGGGATTTCCGCGGGGGTCCAAAGCACCGGTTTTGGCGCCAAGTGCCTTGCCGAGGACCTTCCCCGCATCCTGGACGTTCTGGCGGATGTGCTCCGCAACCCTGTCTTTCCTGAGAAAGAAGTGGATAAACTGCGCGGGGAGATCATCACCGACCTGGAGGAGCGGGCCCACGACACCCGGCGGATGGCTGCGCTGACGTTTCGCGAACTGGCCTACCCGCCGGGCCACCCGTACGGACGAAGTGTGGATGGCTACATAGAGACCGTCTCCCGCCTGCAGGCTGATGACCTGCGCAGTTTCTACCGCGCCCACTACACTCCTCGGGGGATGGTCATCACCGTAGTGGGGGCGGTGGAGGCGGAGCGCGCCGTGGAAATGGTGGAACGGACCTTCGGCGACTGGGACGGTCCCAGCCCCGACCGTTCTCCCCTTCCTCCCGTCCCGCCGCCGGAGGAGGTACGGCAGAAATTCGTCCCCATCCCCGGCAAGACCCAGACCGACATCGTCCTGGGCTACCCCGGCCCCGCCCGCACCGACCCGGATTTTCTGGACGCGATGGTCTGCAACACCGTCCTGGGCGTCTTCGGGATGATGGGCCGCCTAGGGGACAAAGTGCGGGACGAACAGGGGCTGGCCTACTATTCCTACAGCCGGGTGGAGGGAGGGAAGGGCCCCGGCCCCTGGACGGTCATCGCCGGGGTCAATCCGGTCAATGTGGAGCGGGCGCTGGAGAGCATCCGCGCCGAGATCTGCCGCATCGTTCAGGAACCGGTGCCCGCGGACGAACTGGCGGATAGCCAGGCCTTCCTGACGGGCAGTCTTCCCCTGCGGCTGGAGACCAACGACGGCGTCGCCGGGGCGATCCTGGATATGGAACGGTATCAGTTGGGGCTGGATTACCTTCAGCGCTACCGCGACCTGATCCGGGCGGTCACGCCGGAGCGGGTGCTGGTGGTGGCCCGGCGGTACCTGAACCCCGACGCCTACGTCCTGGCCCTCGCCGGCCCTCCCTCCTGACTTTACGTATTACGTATCACGTATTACGTTATGCTCATCCGCCCTCTTTCCCCATCCGATCGGGAACAATGGCTGGCCCTGCGGATGGCCCTGTGGCCCGACCAGTCCCCTGCAACTCACGCCGCCGACATGGCGGCCATTCTCTCTAACCCCTGGCGGCATGCCGTCTTTGTGAGCGTTGGGGAGGACGGTCGCCTGAACGGCTTCGTGGAGGTCTCCCTGCGCGAGTACGCCGAGGGGTGCTCCTCCAGCCCCGTGGGCTACATTGAGGGCTGGTTCGTGGAGGAGACCGCGCGCCAGCGGGGGATCGGGCAGGCGCTGATCGCTGCGGCGGAGGAATGGGCGCGTGCCCGCGGCTGCCGGGAAATCGCCTCCGACGCAGACATCCGGAATGAAGTCAGCCAGCAGGCCCATCGGGCACTGGGCTTTGAGGAAGTAGAGCGCACCGTCCACTATCGCAAGACTCTGGTCTCCCCCGCTCCGGCCCCTTTCTCCCCGCCGGGTTTCCCTGGTTTGGCCGTAGGTGTGGATGTCGTGGAGATCGCGCGGGTGGAGCGCATGTTGCGACGATACGGCGAGCGTTTCCTGCGCAGGGTGTTCACTCCTGCGGAGGTCATCTACAGTCGGGGGCGGGCACCGGAACTGGCGGCGCGCTTTGCCGCCAAGGAGGCCGCGGCCAAAGCGCTGGGGGTCGGCGTGCGCATCCTGGCACCCGATGGGGTGGGATGGCAGGAAGTGGAAGTGGTGGGGGATTGGCGTGGCCGTCCGGAAATCTACCTCCACGGCTGGGCGCTGGAACGGGCGACCCAACTGGGACTGACCCGTTGGGCGGTCAGCCTCTCCCACGAACGAGAATTCGCCATCGCTTTTGTGGTGGCCAGTGGATGGTAAGGTAAGATGTCCCTTCGGGTAAAAGCCTTTGTTCTCATTACCTTCATATTTGTCCTGTTGATAACCGTCCTTTACTTCCTTTTTTCTACGACCCTGTCCAACAATCTCTCCCGCCTGGAGCAGCAAGAGGTGGAAGAAGAAGTTCGTCAGGTCAAGAACATTATCCAGGAAAGCCTGGACGAACTGAACCGGGTGGGAGGCGATTGGGCGCCGTGGGACGATACGTATCAGTTTATAGGGGACGGGAATGAGAACTATATCCAACTGAATCTGACCGATGAGGTCTTTGAGAATCTCCGGTTGAACATCATGCTTTTCGTCCATCGCACGGGGCAGATAGTATACGGGAAAGCGTACGATCTGGAGAAACATCGGGAAATCCCCCTTCCGGCAGCGGTGGAGATGCTGATCACCGATCCCACCATTACTCACCATACCGACCCAACGGTTAGTCGGACCGGAATCATCCTGTTGCCCGACGGCCCCTTATTCTTCAGTGCCTGGCCGATCTCCGACAGTCTTTTCCGGGGTCCGATTCGGGGTACGCTGATCGTAGGACGGTACCTGGCTCCGGCCGAAGTGGAACGTCTATCTGGCCTGTTTGGGTACCCGATCGCTGCATATCGGATAGACCGCCCCGATCAAATGCCCACCGACGTTCAGATGGCCCGGGGTATCCTGACATTTGGGCCTGACGTGCTGGCCCGTCCCCTGGACGAAGATTCCATCGCAGGATACACACTGCTGCGGGACATCTACGGCGACCCGGCCCTGATCATTCGCGTGCATCTCCCTCGTATCATATACCAGCAAGGAAAAGTCGCCAACCGTTTCCACTTCTTCTCTCTGGTAGGCATCGGCCTCATGTTTCTGGGGCTCAGTTCGTTTTTTATGGAACGGATGGGTATTTCCCGCATTGTGACTCTCCATACCGAGGTAGATGCCATTGGTACCACCGGCGACCTCTCCCGGCGGGTCGGAGTGAAGGGAAAGGACGAACTGGCCGACCTGGCGTCTGCCATCAACCACATGCTGGATGCTCTGCAACGGGCTCAGCAAGATTTAAAAGAGAGTGAAGAGAGATATCGCACCGTCGTGGAGCAGGCCTCGGAGGGTATCGCGCTGGTCAACCCGGAGACCTGGACGTTCGTGGAGACGAACAGCGCGTTTCAGAGTCTTCTGGGCTATACAGAAGAGGAACTGCGTCAACGCACCCTCTACGATATTTCTAATGAATTCCAGGAGCAGATGGAGAACGACGCTCTGGCGGCAACAGAGGGAGAGATATGCTTCCCCGGCGAGCAGACGTACCGGCGCAAAGACGGCGCCCTCATCCATGTGGAAGTCAGTGCCAACCGGATTTCGTATCGCGGACAGAACGTCCTTTGTCTGATGGTACGGGATATCACCGAGCGGAAGCAAATGGAGCAATACCTGATCCAGACTGAACGGATCGCTGCGATGGGGCAATTGGCAGCCACCCTGGCCCATGAGATCAACAATCCCCTACACTCCGTCTGGACCGCGCTGGAACTGGTGATGGATTTTCCGATCAGTGAAGGGGAGAAGGAAGAATATCTGCACGCCATCCGGCGGGAGATCCGGCGGCTGATGAACGTCTCGCGCCGCGTCCTGGATTTTGCCCGTCCATCCCAGGCGGAACACAGCCTGGTCGCGATCGGTAGCGTGATCCGATACTCCCTGGACCTGACCAGCGCACAACTTCAGAAACACCACATCCGGGTCAATCTGGACATTCCGGACAATCTGCCACCCGTTGCGGGTTCCCAGGATCAACTTGCCCAGGTCTTTCTCAATCTCATTCTGAATGCAATAGATGTGATGCCCGAAGGCGGGCAACTGGATATCGCGGTTCGGGCCGACGATCGGCGGTTAGTGGTGACGCTTACGGACACCGGCCCGGGTATCCCGCCTGAATTGATGTCCCAACTGTTTGAGCCTTTCGTTACCGCAAAGAAAACCGGTACCGGATTGGGACTTGCCATTTCCCGCAGCATTATCCGGCAACATGGAGGGACTATCACGGCCGCGAATGCCCCGCAAGGTGGCGCGGTGTTCACCATCACGTTGCCGGTATCCTAATAGGGCTATATTTCCTGTTGAATCGTAACTACGTTGACAATGGCAAATTTTAAGTTATAAAACAAAAATTGGCAGCTGTGCCCTTTGAAAAGGCCGCTGGCAGGGCAAAAGCCAACGGGCTATCGCCTTGGCGGCGCAAAATGGGCGGTTTTCAGCCCCCCTTACCCCCCTCTCCCCCTTGCCCTGACGGGCGGGGGAGAGGGGGGACAGAGCTATCTTTTCTCCCCCCTCCCCGTGCGGCTGTAGGGGCGGACGGATCGTCCGCCCTCAACGGGGAGGGGGGCAGGGGGGTGGGGCATCACTGTCCCGCCCGGGGGTGCCCCCAGCCGGATGAAAATCCGACTTTTTCAGCAGCCTCTGGGAGAGGGGGTAGGAGAAAGGGTGAGGTTTCTCTCTCAACCCAACAGGCTGAACAGTTACCCGGAATTCATACCTTTTTGCGGCAGAGGTCAGCATGGGAGAAGAAAGTTTCCAGGCCCGCATTCTGGTCGTGGAAGATGAACCCACAACCTGTTCGGCGTTAACCCGCGCGCTATCCCTGATGGGGTATCAGGCCGATGGCGTCCTCTCCGGGCAGGAAGCGCTAGTGCGGCTCAATGCAATGCCGTACGATGTAATGGTCCTGGACCTTCGCTTGCCGGATATCAACGGCGTGGAAGTCCTGGAACAGGCGCGCCAGATTCAACCGGACTTGCTGGTCATCATCCTCACCGCGTACGCCTCACTGGACAGCGCTATCGCCGCGGTGAAGATGGGCGCGGTGGACTACCTCCTCAAGCCCTACAGCATTCGCGCTCTGGAGGAGGCCATCGCCAAGGCCCTCCACCGTCGGCGGGAACAGATGCGCCGGGACCATCTCTTGCGGGTGATCGTGGCGGCAGCGGAACAACTTCATCAAGAAGAAGAAGCCGGTCAAGCAATGCCGTTTGTCGCTCCGGGCCGCTTCTTGCGCGCGGGCCGGATCACGCTGGACCAGGAGAAACGCCTGGCGATGATCTCCGGACAGGCTGGTGCGGAAGAAGAACAAAGCGCTCATCTGACCGGCAACGAAGCAGCCCTGCTGACCTATCTTATGCAGCGCCCGGATACCGTGGTCTCCTGTCAGGAACTGGCGCGGGAGGTGCTGGGCTACCGGGAGTTGACCGAACGGGAGGCGGAAACTCTGATCCGGCCCCTTGTCTTTCGCCTTCGCAAGAAGATAGAATTGGACCCCGATAACCCCACGCTGATCCGTACCCTGCGCGGCAAAGGGTATTTTTTCTCCACGACGTGATCTGGTAGCCTCCCGATGGCATAGCAGTAGTGGGGGCAATTTTGGCTGAAAGGTAACTGTTCAGGCTATTGTTCTTCAGCGATTGAAATCGCCCCTCAAGGGCTTACAGCCGGGCGTCCACCTGCGTGGACGCCGCCCTGGCGACCGCGCAGGCGATCGTCCGGCACAAAGTGCCCTCCCCGGTGCGGTTTCAACCGCTGGCTGAACAGTTACGCCGAAAGTACCCCTTCCGGCTCAAAACACCACCCTACCGCACGGGTTGATTCCACCCCGTTGCAGGGTAGGCACTCCCCTCTTGCTGTCCGACGGTTGCGCGTCGGGCCTATGGCAGCCTCAAAAAGTCGTATCCCACCCCTTGCCCTGCTGGGAATCTGCTCGTTCGTTCCGAGTTTTCTTTGGTGCCAGGGATTCCTTTTCCCCCCTCATCCCCCTGCCCCCTTCTCCCCCGCCGCGGCGGGGGAGAAGGGGGAAAAGAGGGGTTTCGGGGCGGGCGGCCTTCGGCCGCCTGCCCCGAAACTTGACATCATGAGAGAATCTACAACCCCACGGGGAGGGGGGAGAAAAATGGGGTTTTGCGGGGCGGCGGCTTCGCCGCCGCCCCGCAAAACCCCTCTCTATCCCCCCTCTCCCCCGCCCGCAGGGTAGGGGGAGAGGGGGGACCAAGGGGGGTGAGGGGGCATTTGCCCAAAATCACTACTCACCGGAGTGACTGCCGGCTCGTGGTATCCAGGACGCTATTTTCATGCTTATGGTGCCCTTGGGGGCATGTTAAACTGCGGTAAAAAATAGGATCAGGTATTACACCGGGACCGGAAACGCTCCAGGAGGACCAGGAGAGCGTATAAGGGGAGCACCCGTTGACGGCGCCAGCGCCAGGGCTGGCGGATCAGCCGGTAGAGCCACTCCAGCCCTACCCGGCGCATCCAGCGGGGCGCGCGGGGAACGACCCCGGCGATGTAGTCAAACGCGCCACCCACCCCCGCACCCACCCGGGCGCCCGTGCGGGCCAGGTTTCGGGCCAGCCAGAGGTCCTGGGCCGGTGCCCCGTAGGCTACCAGAAGGATGTCGGCGCCCGCTTCCCGTACCCGGTGGACGATTTCCTCTTCCTCTTCTGCCCTGGGGCTTCCCGCATAGGTCCCTGCGACGATCAGGCCGGGATTTCGGGAACGGAGGACCTCGGCAGCCCGTTCGGCCACGCCGGGAGCGGCACCCAGGAGGAAGAGACGCCAGCCCTCTTCGGCTGCCCGCGCCGCCAACCTCTCTACAAGGTCCACGCCTGCAACCCGTTCCCGAAGCGGTCTTCCCAGATAGCGGGCTGCCAGGGTGATCCCCACCCCGTCGGGCAGGCAGAGGTCGGCGTTTCCCAGCACGGCCCGAAATGCCGGGTCGCGCCGCGCCGCCATCACAAATTCCGGGTTGACGGTGGCAATCTGATGAGCGCCGCCTTCGGTCATCCAGGCGGCGACCCGATCCAGAGTTTCGTTCAGGGTGACGTCGTGGATGGGAATACCCAGAATGCGCAGGGCAGGACGGAGTACCATTCGGAAAACCCCCGCACTTTACGTGAGGTTCTCAATTACCCGAAGAACGGTACGGGCGCACCGTTCCCAGGAAAATCGCCGGATGTTGGCAAAGCCCCGTTCTATCAGGTCGCGGCGCAGTTCCGGGTCACCCTCCAGGCGGGCCATCGCGTCGGCCAGGGCGTGGACGTCGTCCGGCGGCACCTGCAGCGCACTATCTCCGGCGACCTCCGGCAAACTGGATGTGCTGGAGCAGATGACAGGACAGCCGCAGGCCTGAGCCTCCAGGATTGGCAGGCCGAAGCCTTCGTAGAGGGACGGGAAGACGAACGCCAGCGCACCGCTCAGAAGGGGAGCGCGGTCCTCAATAGGGATATATCCCGTGAACAGGACGCGCCCTTCCAGCCCCAGGCGCCGGACCAGAGGGACCAAGTCGTCCGAGAGCCAGCCCCTCTTGCCGGCCAGGACCAGCGAGGCCTGCGTGGGGAGGCGCGAGTACGCCTGGATCAGGCGGGCGAGATTTTTGCGCGGCTGCAGAGTGCCCAGGTACAGGAAGTAATCGCCGGGGATGTCGTAGCGAGTGCGGACGGCCGCAAGCGCAGCCGGGTCGCGCACCGGGGAGAGGGTCTCATCATAGCCCGGATAGGCCACCGTGACCTTTTCCGGCGGGGTGTTGTAAAGTTTCACCAGGTCGGTTCGGGTGGCCTCCGAATCGGCCAGAATGTGGGTGGCAACCCAGGCGTTCCAGCGGGTAGAAAGGTCCAGATACAGTTGCTGGAGACGGGGATGGGCCTGGGAGAAGTACCGATAGCCCAGGTCGTGCACGGTCACCAGAGCCCGGCGCGGGCGAATGAGAGGAAGAACGTGAGCGGGTACAAAGAGCACATCCGGCGGACAGCGGGCCATTTCCCAGGAGAGCCGGATGTGGGTCCAGAGACGAGGAAAAGGGATGACGCAATGTTCAGTGGCCGGAAAAAGACTGGCAGGCGGGGGAGTACGGAAGTAAAGGCGAAACGAATACGGGGGGCGCAGGTGAATCAATGCCTGGATCAGGCGCAGGGAATACGTCTCCGTTCCCGTTGGCTGGAGGGAGACCGCGCGGCTGGCGTCTATCCCGATAACCACCGTCTCGCTACTTTTCCCGTTTCCTGCTCAGGGTGCTCCGGAGGACGAGAATCAGCCCAACGAAGATGAGGACGACTGGCCAGAGGCGACCGATCTCAGCGGCAGTGTTGGGTCCGAAGACGCGGAGATTTACGGCCGTATAGACTCCACCAAAGACCAGGCTGACGATTGCCAGGAAGAGCGCTCCCCAGTCCCGCAGCCCCTCCGCCAGCCAGAGCGACAGGAATGAAATGCCCAGGATGATAATGAAGGCTGGCCACCACTGGCGCAATATGGCGTAGTTTTCACCGGTCAAGGTGATGAGGAGAAAGACGAGGCCGCTCAGTGTCAGGGCAACACCCCAGAACACCCGGGCGGGGTCTTCTCGGGGGGGACGGAAGTAACTGATCAGCAGCGTAATTCCCCCTGCGATGGGAACGACCGGCCATAAACGCTCCAGTTTAGGAACGTTAAGGCTGAAGACTTCCAGGAGGGAATATACGCCGATCAGGATTAAGATCAGACCCAGGAGCAGCATTCCTTTGCGCATAGCATCTCCTGAACGACGAAGTTACGCGCCAGTAAGCGCATCTGGTTGTCATAGCAACCGTTTTGCTCCCCTCCTTATCTCTAAAGGAGCGGATAATTTTGTTGGGGACGGCTGTGCCGTCCCCAACAAAGAGTCCGGCCAAACCTCAATCCGACTTATCCGGATTTTCCAGCGCCTGGATTTTGCTCACCCGACGGGTGTGACGCTCCCCTATGAAACGGCTTTCCAGAAACACCTGTATAATATCCAAAGCGGAACCTATACCCAGCACCCGGCCACCCAGGCAGAGGATGTTGGCATCATTGTGCTCCCGGGCCATGCGGGCCATGTAACAGTCGGTCGCAAGGGCAGCCCGGACACCGCGCACTTTATTGGCGGCGATGCTCATACCGATGCCTGTCCCGCAGATCAGGATGCCCAGATCGGCCTCCCCTTTTGCCACTGCTCGGGCGACCCTGACAGCGTAATCGGGATAATCCACCGATTCCTCGCTGTGGGTGCCCATGTCTTCAACCTGATAGCCAGATACCAGCAAGTATTGAGTGACTTCCCGTTTCAGTTGGTACCCGGCGTGATCCGCTCCAATAGCGATTTTTCTCATTTGCTATTTACGGTTACGCCCGGCCGTGATTGTTGTGCTATTTCTTTTCTCGTCTCTGCCAGCGGGTTTTCTTCAGCAGTTTGCGGTGCTTGTGCTTCGCCATCTTCTTTTTGCGCCATTTGCGATCCGACGGCATAAGTTACTCCACCTCCCTTGAGAAATTACAGTAGTATTATAATCCAAGCGGGCACTTGCGCAAGTTGGCCCGGAAACGGGGCTTGCGCAGTAATTCGCCCCGCATGGGAAAGGGGTGGGGTGTGGGGTTTGTGGGGGCGGCGAAGCCGCCCCCACAAACCCACTTTCTCCTTGACTCCGCGGGCACGCGGCTCCCCGAAAGGGTTTTGCTGCGCAAGCCCGAAACGGCTTGTGGTAACTGTTCAGCGGTAGGAAGCGGTCAGGTCACTGGCGCGGAAGAAACCAGTGGATGTACCCGCACTGCTCGCAGATATAGCAGGTTCCCGACTCGTTGGCCCAGTCAAAGCCGAAAAAGGTCGCTACCGAGGTGTTCAGTTGGGCCTCCCGCTTCCAGAAACGGTCATACTGGCAAATGACGCATCGCAACTGGATACCAGCGACCTCAACGGTGGTTGATTCTTCCCTCCCCATGGTTATCTCCTCATCGGCTGAGGTTTGAGGTACGTCAGCGAGCGCCACAGCCATTCGGCGGGGCCATACCGGAAGCGCTTCATCCACCACTGGCTCAGGAGGACCTGGAGCAGGTAGATGGCGACCGTCAGGCCAATTCCCGCTGCCGTGCCAACCTGACCGTACAGCCCCAACCCGTACCCGTAGAAAATCAGGGTGCAGATGACCGACTGCATCAGGTAGTTGGTGAGCGCCATCTGCCCCGCGGGCGCCAGCACCTGCAGTCGCCTGCTCCAGCGGGGCGAGAGCGCCAGCAGGCATAGCGCCGACGTGTAGGCCAGCGAGAGCAGCGGTGCTCCGATTCCCTGCCCCACGGTCGCCAGCAGCAGCGGCCCGGAGAGTCGGATGAGCGAGAGCGGCATAATGATGGTGGCGTAGAGGGCATTCCCTACCAAGCCGATGAGCAATCCCCACAGCAGCAGTTTCCGGAAGAAGTTTCGGTTGGTCTCCAGATTCTGGAAAATCTGCCGCCTGCCGAAGTAAGCACCCACCAGGAACATCGCCATCACGTTGAAGCCCATCACAAAGAACGAAGAGGGGCCCATGCTTGCGTAATCATAGACGCGCTGTCGGGTGATCTCTGCGAAGCCCCCGCTGGCGTAGACCTGGTAAGCCCGTTCCATATCGGCGATGTAGTTCGCTTCTGTTTGGGCAAACGCCAGGTCAATCTGCTTTGCGGCCTCGGGCACCGAACGCCCCAGCGAGACCAGCCCGGTGGCCGCGGCGTTGAAGAGCAACGGGGTGATAATGAGGATGATTGCCCAGATGAGCAGGGTGCGCGGCCGGGCCTTGCGGAACAGGATGAGCAGGAAGCCGAAAAGAGCGTACATGATGAGAATGTCGCCCATCCAGATGAGGAAGGCGTGGACCATACCGATGCCCAGCAGGACGAACAGGCGGCGGAGGTAGAGCGGGACGAAGCGTCCGCCGCGCGCTTCAATCCGGTCCATCAGCAGGGTGAACCCCAATCCGAAGAGCAGGGAGAACAGCGAGTAGAACTTGCCCTCCCCCAGGAAACGGATCAGCCCCTCAGCAGCGCGGTCGTACCACGGCGTGGCCGGGTCGGTGGGAAAGAGGATGGCCTGGATCGGATGGCTGAAAATGGTCATATTGACCAGGAGGATGCCGAAGAGGGCGAACCCGCGCAGGATGTCTAGAATCTGAATCCGTTCCGTCGGCTGAACGGGCGCCAGGGGTAGTCGTGGGGAATGGTCAACAGTGCTCATATTTCCTCCCTTAATCCCTCACCACAGAGACGCGGAGGGCGCAGAGGGGCACGGAGGAATCCGGAAGATGTATCCTTGTGCTCTCTCTGCACCCTCTACGTATTACGTATTACGTGTTACGTGTTATGTATCGCGGCTGGGGGCGGGAGCACCGGCACCGGGTACTCCACCGTCCCGAAGCGGGTAAGCACCACCGCACCCACGGCCACGCATCTGAGCAGGAAGTCAATCGCCCATCCTGCGCAGGGGATCAGGCCCAGGAGTTCGCTGATCAGGGTCAGCAACCCTGCCCCCAGCGCGGCGGTCCAGAACGGGGCAACCGCCCGAGCAGTCAGCGTCGGCATCAGCCGCTCGCCGATATGCACGCCCAGGGCCAGCCAGCCGAAGAGGGCTGCCAGGGCCAGGGCAATGATCACTGCGATGCCGATGGGGGAGAGACAGAGGGTGATAATCAGCCCTACACCCAGCAGGATGCCGACCGCGAAAGTAAGCAGTCCCATCCCAAAGGCGGGGAGAGGGCGCTGAAGCGCGCTTTGTCCCACTCGCGCGGCCGCCCGCGGCCAGAAGAGCGCAACCAGCCCGGCCAGCGCGGCCATCAGGATGACCCGCAGAAAGATAACTCCTACCTGCCAGATAATGCCCATCAGCAGGTTCCCCGGCTCGCTTATGGGGGCCCGCCAGGCCCAGGGACCAGCCCGCCATTCCCAGTACCATCCCGGCCAATCTGTAGGATTGACCACCTGTTCCCCGCGCACCTGGGCGCCCGGGTCGCGCTCTATTTTGCCTCCGAAAACCATCACCCCGCCGTCCACGCGCGCCGTACTGGCAAGATGGACATTTCCCCCAAAGGCAGCTACATCTTTATCCACCTCACCGGCGATCTCCACGTTGCCCCCCAGGGCCACGATGCTGCCTTTCACCCGGCTGCCCTCCTCCAGGGTCACATCGCCGCCGAATACTGCCAGGTCTCCGTCCAGCGTTTCGCCGCTTTTCAGGGTGAAATCGGTCCCGAAGATGACCTGGCCCGGCGGCTGATCGTCCGAGGCAAAGGCTGGCGCGGCGAACATCAGCATTGCCGCCGTCAACAGGATAACAGACCAGAACTTCCGCATCGGATTTTCCTCCTTGTGTTCAGATGATGGTCACCTCTGATGTGACCAGAGAATCATCCCTCCACCGTCACGCTACCAAGCCCGGTGGTCAGAGTCACCTGGATGGTTGTCCCTGATTGCCCGTAGGCGCTGTTCACATACGCACCGTTGGAAATGCGCCACTCGGGGCCAACCTTCACGCCACCCAATGCGCCTTCCACGACGATCCGCACGCCCACATCCTGCGGAAAACGGAGAGTCAGCGAGCCTATCCCTGCTGTAATCCGTACCTGCGATGACCCGCTCCAGGGACCGCCGAAATCCAGGCGGATGTTCCCTACACCGCCTTCCACCCGCACTTCCTGCGGGTTTGCGTAGCCAATCCCGCGTACTTCCAGGTTTGCTGCCCCCGCGCGGAGCAGGAGGCGGTCCATCGGAACCGGGTTTTTCTCATCCCAACTCACCACCAGGTCCGAAGCGCCGGTTTCTATGGTGAGGTCGGTCAAGGCCAGGTTGCTCATATCCAGGCGTCCTTTGGCCGCGCCAACCTGGATGGTCATATCCAGAGGCACACCCGGAGCAAACCGGAAGTCCCACTCGTTCTTGGCGCCCGCTCCAGGAATCCCCACACTATCCTGCTGTTTCACCTTCAGCACGCCATTTTGCCAGGTCACCTCGGGGACCCAGGCGGGGACGTTGGTACGGAAGAGACCGGAGAACAGTTTGTCGGGTTCTCCGGCAGAGAGGGTGAGTTCCCCTGCGCCGCAAGAGATTTCTACTCCGGCCTCCGTTACGTCGGTCAGGGGCACTTCCTCCCGATACTCCTGCATCGTCCCGACTTCCAGGGTGGGTACTTCGGGGACGCGGACGTCCGGGAGCGGAACTGTGATCGTGCAAGCCATGCTGCTGAGCAGCAGGAGAAGCACCGGCCATAAGCGTTTGATGGTATTCATATCTCCTCCCTTTCGCAGAATCGTAGGGTCGCAAGTCGCAAGGCGCAGGTCGCAAGGCGCAGAGGTCCAATTACGATTTGCGATACGTGATACACCAAGAAAAGGCGCAGGGGCTACTGGCCGTTGGCGGGAATTCTCATCGGCCGACAATGCCGGAAAATCCCCAGCCACAGGATGCCCAGCGCCAGGGCCAGGACCAGGTTGCAGAACGCCAGCGGGAGCGCCAGGGAGAGCAGCGCGCGCAGCAAAAGTTGCAGGGAATCCAGGAATAGACGGGTCGCGCCAGATAGACGCCCCAACAGGATGTCCCCGCCGTAGACGAGAAATGCCAGGAAATTCGCCACACCGGGCACCGTCCACAGACCGGGGAGCAGGCCGAGGAGGATGACCACTGCGGTCCCCATCGCCAGTGCCAGCCCGCCCAGGACGTTACGCCGCCAGGCGCGGCGCCGGTCCACCCGGGCCATCACCCGCTCGGCGAATCCCGGCGGGGGGGCCAGGAGCGGCGCGCGCTGCAGAACCCGCTCCACCGCCTGGAGGCGCTCCCACTGCGCCCGGCAAGGCGCGCAGGCCTCCAGATGGCTTTCCAGCATTCGCCACTCCTCGGGCGGAAGTTCTCCATCCAGAGCGAGCATCATTCGCTCCAGCGTTTCGCTACATTCCATCGGATTCCTCCATCATCTGGGCCAGGGATAGACGGGCCCGGTGGAGACGGGACTTCACCGCGCTGACCGTCGTCCCCAGGATTTGGGCCATCTCTTCGTACGAACAGTCATACCAGTATCGCAACGTAACGGCGGCCCGGTCCTCTGCCGATAGACGCATCATCAGGCGCTGGACGCGCTCCTGTGTCTCCCAGGCCGCCACGGCGTCGCTCGGGTCCATGCCGAGGGCCTCAGAGGTCGCCTCATCGTCCAGCGCCACTGCAGGGCGCCGCCGACGGATGCGGTCCACGCAGTAGTTTGCCGCGATGGAGAGGATCCAGTTGCGGAACGGACGGGTGGGGTCGTAGCGGCTCAGGTTGCGGAAGGCCCGCAGGAACGTCTCCTGGGCCGCGTCCTCTGCCTCCATCTGCTCTCCCAGCATCCGATACGCCAGGTTATAGACCGGAGCCTGGTAGAGGCTAACCAGTCGAGCGAACGCGTCCATATCTCCTCTTTGTGCCTGCTGAATCCAGGTGGCTTCGTCCATCATCTGCGCTCACTTTACTATACGTTCGGGCGGAGACAAAGTTGCGGGTATTCGTTTGCCGCAACGCTTGCAGAGGACGCGAAGGGATTCTCACCCCATATTATACCTTTCTGCGAAATCCGTGTAATCCGTGGCCAAAATTTGCAATAGCCACGGATTACACAGATTACACGGATTTTTTGTCTTAAATCTGTGAAATCCGTGTAATCCGTGGCCAAAATTTGTAATAGCCACGGATTACACAGATTACACGGATTTTTTGTCTTAAATCTGTGAAATCCGTGTAATCCGTGGCCAAAATTTGCAATAGCCACGGATTACACAGATTACACGGATTTTTTGTCTTAAATCTGTGAAATCCGTGTAATCCGTGGCCAAAATTTG
>Ga0209721_1001055_pt1 | contig 21914 bp, 16 predicted proteins | sample TshhotsprinmetaG_FD_184139 | JGI IMG/M metagenome (GOLD analysis project Ga0209721, IMG submission 184139) | Hot spring microbial communities from South Africa to study Microbial Dark Matter (Phase II) - Tshipise hot spring metaG (SPAdes)... | ecosystem: Environmental > Aquatic > Thermal springs...
GGAGGAGCTTTCTGACATTGAAAAGCGGCGATACCACCGTCCGGAGAAGATCGCCGAGGCGTTGCGGTAAACAATGGAGGGACGGGCGCCGTCGCGTTAGCACAAGAGATGGAACGAGCAGCTCGCAAAGCCGCGACACTTGCGACGCAAACGGCATATATAAACGGCAGGTGACCTTTTCACGGAGCCTGTCGGAATGCCGGATGGCCCTGGAAGAATTGGTTATCCACCTGGACCAGAAGCCGCTGAGCGAGCCAGTCCGGGGGTGTGAGCGAGGCAGTCTGGGGTGTCGTACTCCCCCAGGTTGTAGCGGATCTCCCGCGGCTTGAGTTCATCCACGAGGACGAGAAGTACGAGCATGGCGCCTGGGTGCCCAAGCCTTATGGCCGCATGGGTTAGGCCTACGACTGGGTCGAGGACCGGAACGACGGCCGCGGCAGCGAAGGCAATGGGGTTGACCTTGATCATCTGGAGAAGTGCTGCAAGGAATTCGCCGAAAGCCGTTGCGAAGAAGAGCTGACCGGGTCGTCGGGGAGTTCGTCCGGGTCGTCCAGCGGGTCGTCGAGTTCTTCGTTGGGCAGCAGTGCCTCCGGCGGAAGTTCCTCCGCAAGCAGTTCGTCGGGTTCGATCGGCTCTTCCAGCGGATTGTCCAGCGGCAGCTCATCCAGCCAGCCGTCCTCGTTGTCCAGTGGCCTGTCGAGCGGCGATGTTTCCTCCAGCGGTAGGCATATCCGCTGTACCATGTACCCAGGGAGTTTGCAAGGCGCCCAAACCGGCGCTGTAAAAAACTTACTGCTTGGCTAATTTGCCATAAGTCTTTATGCGCGCGATGCATATAAAAAACGCGCTAGATGCAGATATTTGAAGCAGATATGTGAAACTGTGCTCCCTTAGAGGCGGAAGTAAACCGTTGCCTTCGTGCGGCAAACTAGCCAGACTTTAGCGCCGGAGTGTGCTGGACCGGCGGCGACTTGCGCTGGCCGGGCCAATAGCCCCATCGCCGCGGACACGCCGTTCGAACTACCCGCTGCGATGTCGCCGCTTCGCTGGTATTGGCCCATTTGTGCGCAGGTTTGCCGCAATGAGATTACCGGTTCTCCGGTGGGAGCGACTTGTCGGCTATTCGCAGCCGGTACGTAAGGATTGCCTGCGGCGGAATGGTCTCTGTAAGGGCGCCTGCCACGACTACGGCGTCGCCGATATCGGTCTGGATGTGAGTGGTACGCTTGGCCGCTTTCAGCGCAGCGCCGGGCACGCTCACGGTCAACGATTTTCTATCTCGCGAAAGGTTCCACAGCCGCAGTATCACCCCGTGGTCGATGCCTTCCTCGGCGGGCTTAATCGCCCAGAGCAGCACCTCGGGATCGGAAAACTGTAGCAGCGAGAAGCTTCGCTCCGGATAAGCGCCGCCGCCGCGAATCGGGCCGGTTACCAACGGGTTTTGATGTTCTAGCGCGAAGCGCATAGCCGCGGCAGGATTGAATGCAGTGCTTCGGGCGCGCAACGCGAATCGCTGCAAGAACCGGGTATCGCCGCCCTGGTTGGGTATGCCCAGGTTCCCACCAGAAACCTGTCCGCCCGCCAAAATGCGAAGGCGCGGCGTGTTAGCGTCGAGCTTGGTGGTCGAGCTATTGCCCAGCTTCATAAACGCGCAGTCGGCGTTGGAAAGCGTCACGCCAATATTGCCCGCACCGCCTATATCGACGAAATGGTTCAACGTTTGGTAGTCGTGGCGCACGCAGTCTGGCCCAGGGGCGTAATGCCCACCGGCGTCGAGCGTTCTGGCCCGGATCACCGCCCCCACTTCCTCGTGCCAGATGTCCGGCTCGCTCAAGTTAAACGCGAATGACCAATGGTGGGTAGCGCCGAAGTTTTGGGTGATTTCGTTGGCGATGTCGATCCGGTCGAGTTGGCTGTACAAAGTGACGCGCGTGGTGCGGGTAGGCGATCCTTCGACATCGACGCGCAGCGTAGCCGAGACAGATCCGGCGTTCTCCACAGAGATTCGACCGTTTCCGGCGCCAAAATCGTTGATCCACTGCCCGTCTAAGTTTGCGGCCAGCTCGCGGCCGCCCTGACGCTTGTCGCGCAGGCTGGTGATCGCCCCGGCGCTGTTGACCGTCACCGAGTAATGCTCGTTGGCCAGCGTGCCAGCCGCGGCATCGGCCGCCACTGGCAGCGCAGAAGCACCAGGGCCGGGTCGAATCTCGAACACCTTGTACCCGACGGGCGGCACATCGCATGCCAGCACACGAAGGCACGTCGCACCGCCGATGGTCGCCAGTTGGCACAGCGCCTCGCGCCCGGTGGCAAGGTCAACCACGTGCACCGGCCCGGAAGCGTTGTACGGGAAGTCGGCCACGTCGGTGCGCTGCCACGACAGCGGGTTGAAGACGAAGAAGCGCTGGTGGTTTCCGCTGTGGGCGATCATGTTCGAGAGGGCTTCGACCGCGTCGGCAAGCAGCGTCTGCGAGTACTTTTCGATCGACTCCATTTTTCGGCGCTGCCAGGCGGCTCGGTCCAACCGCGGCACGGGGCCGTCGGCGGTCAGATCGTGCTCGAAATACAACCCCAGGTCCATAAACGCCTGGTCCCGCTCGGTGGTGCGTCCGTCCATAAAGCCCGGCTTTTGGAGCGATACCATCACCGCCAATGCTTCGGCGGCCCGCAAGCGCTCGACCGAGCGTTTCACCCGCGCGGTCACCTCGGCCAGCGAGGCGCAGAGCAAGTCCCAGTCGTTGCCGAAAGTCGCCGAGTACTCTGGCAGTTTATCGCCCAGGGTGGACTCCACGTCCTGGAAAAAATCAACCTGGTTGGACATATATACATCCGGATGCGCCATAGCCTGCTCTTCGAACCAGGTGGTTTTCGATTCAAGGTCGTCCCAGCCCCATCCGAATCCGCCGGCGATACCCCCGTGTTGCCGAGCTTTGGCGCGCAGCGCGGGCAAATCTTTCTTGCGCATCTCGGCGTAGCCGCCCAGCGACATATTGTCGCCCGAGTAGTTGTACCACTTGGTCAAGATCCGGCTGCCATCCAGACCGCGCCACCAATACAACTCGTGCGGCCGGTTGTTCAGCCCGCGTACCGGCGAGGCACAAGCACACACACCGTTCCAGCAGTATTTGGCCCCGGCGCCCGCCCACAGCGAAGCCACTCCCAACGGCTGCGTCTGATTCTCCATCGGCTGTGCCAGCACAAAACGCACTCCGAACCTACGCTCCAGCCGTCCGGCGTAGTACAGCCCTCGCAATACCGATTCGACTCCCTGGGCGCCGTAACAGAGGATTAGCGGCGTCATGGGAGCCACGATAGTGCCTTCCCGGAAGTGCTTCATCAGGCGCTGAAACTCCGCCGGAGTCTTCGCACGCTCGTACTCCCAAAACCAGAACGAGCCGTCGGCGTTGAACTTCGCCTGGTTCTTCTTGCCGCGCGAGGCGGTGGCCTCGGCCCGCTCCATGTAGAAGTCGAGCATGGATACGAATGCCTGGCGATATTGCTTTTCGTCGGCCGACCACATGTAGTCGGTATGGTCGTCGTTGGCGATGTAAATACGGGTAGGCTGCGCTGCGCGGCCCAAAGTGGAAAAAGCCAGCAATGTCGCCGCTGTTGCAAATGTGGCGTTCATAAAGAAGCACGTGTACCGACCGTTGCGTTCGTCGAACATGATCTGCTAATCCCCGTCTTTTTTGTGATTGTTCACGGGGTCCTTGCTCTTGTCGTGCCCGCTGGAACCCCATGGCAGCAGGCCGACAATCGTCATCTTGAACGGGGATACTTGGCTTATCAAGCCCCCAAGAATTTTCCAGAATTCTTGCGTTTGGCACTGTCTGGTTGGTCTTGATTGCAAGCGGGCAGGCGTATCTTCCCCGGCCATGAAGCTGTGGGAAGCAAAGTGCGATTCCGAACTTGACCGGCTTGCACAGCGTGTGGCGAAGCTGGAAGAGAAGCTGTTCGGGGCGATGGAGCGCATAGCGACCCTGGAGGCGGAAGACGTACACCTGCGAGACGAGATGGGCCACAAGGAAAACGGCCAGAAGTTCTGGACCTGGTGCTTCCGCGCCGAGCTTTACACCCTGTTCCGCATCGACAAGTCGCGGGGATCGCAAGTGCTGGTGGAAGGGCTCGGCGAGGAGTTCAACGGCGTGCTGGGCTGCGACTCCTTCAGTGCCTACCGCAAGTACATCCGCGAGTGCGACTGCTGATGCATTTCTACCTGGCCCACCTGATCCGCGACGTGAAGTTCCTGCTGACGCTTCCCGACCGCGAGATCCAGGCTTACGGCCAGCGGCTGCGGGACGCCTTGCGGGAGTTGTTTGGCGTGATCCATCGCCCCGAGAAGATGACGCCGCTGGTTTCCAGAAGGCACTAGAGGCGGCACGGGAGCAGGTGATGAAGGCGGCGACTACTCGCGTGCCGGACGCGAAGCACGCCCGGAACCTGGCGAGGCGGTTCCGCCAGAACGGGGAAGCGTACTTCCGCTTCATCACCACGCCGGGCATCGACCCGACGAACAACCTGGCCGAGCAGGCGATTCGTTCCGTGGTGATCGACCGGCATATCACGCTGGGAACGCGGAGCGCGACCATCCTGCGGATGGTGCCCGGCCGCCGGTAGTGCGGGCGCATCTGGACGGTGATTGCGACTTGCCCCCAACAGGGTCGCTCGGTCTTTCAGTTCTTGCTGGACTCTGCTCAAGCATATCTCTCCGGCACTTCGCCGACTTCGTTATGGCCGTTTGGTACTCGCCCGGCCTCGGTGTTGCCGTCAGACCCCTGACGGCATCGTCCTCACTCCATTTTCTCCGTGATGTGCGCGGCTCTGCGGTCGCTGTCTGCCCCGTGAACGGCTACCATTTTTTCAGGGGTTTACTCAAATTGGATGAGGCTCACGGGATGGTACTGAGCGATCTTCGAGGCTCCGCCGAGGTTGCACAGTTCAATGAGGAAAGCGCAGCCGACAACGACGCCGCCCGCTTTCTCGACTAGTCGGCAGCAAGCCTCCACGGTCCCCCCGGTTGCCAGCACATCATCGACGACAACCACGCGGCTTCCCGGCCGAATGGCGTCGGCGTGCATCTGCAAGGTATCCGTCCCGTATTCCAGCTCATACGTGTGGCTTAAGGTTTGGTACGGAAGTTTGCCTGGCTTGCGGATGGGGACCAAACCCGCCTCGAGCTCTAGCGCGATCGGCGCCGCGAAGAGAAACCCCCGGGCTTCGGCCGCCGCTATGACCTGCACCTTCCGCGGCTTTAGCGCGGCCACCAGCAGCTTGATCGCTTGCCGAAAGGCCAGCGGTTGGGCCAGAAGCGGCGTGATGTCCCGGAATAAGATCCCTGGCTTCGGAAAGTCGGGAATATTGCGAATATAAGCTTTCAGGTCCAAGTCGTCAGACACGTTTTTTGTACTCCCCTGTGAAATGTCTTCGTTTGAAAGCGGATCAATCGCCTCATGCCAGCACATCGATCGACCGGCTCGGCTTGCGCGAACGCGGCCGCTCAAAGTAAGGGCTCACGCGCTACCAATCCAGCGGTTACGGCCCATACGGTTCGCCTAAGGCATTGCGAGGGTCTTCGATCACCAATTTATCGCCCAAAACCCCGGCTAGCTCCGGTAAATCGTAAACAGTTAATGCCCCGTGAACGGTGTTGACCAACCGATTTCGGCTAAAGCCGTGCTCGACAACATTGGTCCAGGAAACCAAGGGTCGGATCAAGGTCACCTTATCAAATAGTTGGCCCTCCAGTGCTGCCGCATGCAGAGCACTTGTGCCGATATAGCCCACGGCACGCAGCTCCAAGGGTTGGCCCGGCCGCAGACGTTCGCGGCGGAACCATCGGGCGCAAACCAGGAGGTCCTCCGTTCGCATCCCCACGTAGGATTTGCCCAGGTGATAGGCGATAAAGAAGTCCTGTCCGTCCGGACCATGGTACTCCGGACGAAAGTAGCGCTGCCCGAGCCGCTGAGTTTCGCCCAAGCCGCGGAGGTCCACCGCTAAAACCACTTTACCTTCTGCAACCAACTTTTCGATAGCCCCGCCGGCACCGGCTTCCGCGGCTTTGCCGTCCTCATGAATGTAGAGAACACCGCCGGTTGTCTGCCCCGCTTGGGGCACGAAACAAAGCGCCGGCAGGTAAATCCCCTGTTCCGGGCAAAAAATGAGCTTTTCCACCCGGTAATCGGAGCGGGATAGCTCGCCGCGATTGATGACTTCTGGCTCCGGCAATTCCGCCAGGGGCCGCACTCCGGCAATTTCTGCAACTTGCCGGAGCAATGGCTCGCGCGGTCTCCGAGACCATAACTGGGCCCTTTGCTGCGCAAGCCGACGCGCTTCATCCCGGTTCAGATCGTAGACCGACCGGGCGCCGGGCAAGAGCATCACTTCGCCTTCCGGCGTGCATTGAAGCTCCTCCTTCGTCGGCACATCGATATTAGCCGGTTCAAAAATCACTTCATCGCGCCGAGCAAGCCACCGTAGCATCCACCGGACAGAGGCCTCTCGGAGTTGGATCGAAAATCCGTGCTTCTCATCCGTTTCAACCAGTTCCATGCGTTCCGGGTAACCCAAGCGGCCGTAAAGCCGCTTAGCCATGCGGAAGGATTCCCAGGCATCCACAATGTTGAAATAATCGTGCGTTGCCGTCAGAAGGAGCGTCGGTTGCGGGGCCCGCATCATGCAATAATCGGCGTGATCCATGCCGAGGGCCAGTTGACCGAAGATATTCTGCTCGGCATCTTGGGCGCCATTTTCCTTAAGCAAGCGTCCGAAAAGTCCACAGATGTAGCAGCCGGGTGCTGCCGCGGTAATGCGACTGTCCAACGCCATCAAATACGCCGTTTGCGTACCGCCGCCGCTAATTCCGGAGCAGCCGATTTGCTCCGGGAGGATTTCCGGCCGCGATTGCAGGTAGTCTACCGCCCGCATGGCATCCCAGATTTCGAACCGGGCCGTATTCCGCCCCAAGAGGATACTTCCCACGCCGATCATGTTGTGACCGGCCGTTCCCCAAAGGCTGAATTTGCCATCGGGGTCCCGCCACTGATGACGTTCCCCCTGATCAATCGGGTCGAAAATCAGCGCCGCTAACCCGTTGATAGCCAGTAAGGCGCTGAAGGTGGCATACGGCCGATAGGCTTTGGCATCATTCGAATGCCCACAGGGTACTAAAACGCCGGGATAGGGCGGCGGAAAGCGAGCCGGATCCGGCAGGAAAAGGGCCGCCGTCACAAAGTGCTGGGGCTGACTTTCGAAGAGGAGTTTCTCCACGCGGTACCCGCGACGCTCTAGCAGCCCCACTACTTGCGCGTTGAGCGGCGTACGCTCCGGCAGCCCGCCGATTCGCTTGATGAATTCGTCCTTAAGCCGCTGTTGGTAGGCCTTGATCTGCTCGGGGGTTTTGCGGGCCTCGAACGCGGCAAGCCAGGCTTCCCGCGCCTCGGCGACCTGTCGGAGGAGATACTGGTTCATCATCTCGCGAGGATTAGCCAGCGGCTCGAAGCCGGCAAGCACATCCCACTCCGAGGGCGATTGCGGCCGAGCTACCTGGCCAAAAATTGCGGAGGGTAGGCAGACAGTTCCCACCGCGACGGCAAGGATTACCCCGCGCCATGTGCCCCTTAAGGTAAACTCTGCGCGAGCAGGCATAACGGACTCCTTGCGGCGATTTAACGTGTCAAACGGCATACCGATAAACGGCATACCGATGGCTTCTGACGTTATTCGACAGGAAATAAGTCTCCTCGAAAAACAAAACTAACAAGCCCCAGCCGAACGATCGGACTGCTGGAGTATTTTGCTAGCGAAGATCATCTTTTCGAACCGGAAAAACCGGCTCGCACCGTTTCAGAGCGGTATGCCGTCAGCCGTTTCGCGTCAAACGCGAACGTAACTACCGGGCAAGCCCCACTCGGCACGTTCTTCATGAAATTCCCGGCCGGGATCCACTTCCAGTTGCCCATCTTCCGCAATTCGGATGGCTAGTCGCACTAACGGTCGCGGTGCGGGTCCCCCGAGGTTCATCCCCGTTGCTGAAAACTGGCTGCCGTGGCAAGGGCAGCGGAAGCGGCGTTGGCTTTCCTCCCACTCGACCAAGCATCCCAAATGCGTGCAGACGGCCCTGAGGGCAAATATCTGCCACTGCCCCTGGTATTGACCATGAACGATCCAAACCCCGTGAATACCTTTGAAGCGTCCCTCCACATGTCCCCGAGGATAATCCCCCGGAAACCCGGCTTTGAACGGCCCTCTGACATTCGAAACAGTATTGGGAAAGAGCATCCGTAGGGTCGCAAGCCCCCAAAGGCCGGAAGCCAGGCCGAGGGCCCAGAAGCCGAGGGCCATGAAAGATCCAAACCAGCGCCGCCAAAAGCCGCGGGGCTTGGCCCCGGCCGAAGCCTCTTCCTTCTCCAAAGGGCGGTCTACCGGAATCGTCTCTGCAACCATGGTTGCGTCGATTGAAAGCAACTCTTCAGATCACGAAACTCCGCGCTCTATCCGGACCCCGTCGAGCCTGCACTCTAAAGGCCGAACTTACCAAACCTTTCATCGCACCAACAATTTGCGAAAGTTCAAGCGCCCGAAGACTCGACCCAAATAAGCGAACTTAACCGAACTTAATTGACGCCCAAAACCATGCGGATGATTCGACCGGCGGGCCGACACTGAACCTTGGCTGAGTTCCAACGCTCCTCATGGAATGCGGGCTTACTCTGAAATCAATCACAGATTACTCCGAAATTGCTCCGGAATTACTTGCGGTATGCTCCCGAATCGCTCCAGGACAACGTCTGCTTTTCGTTACCCCCGTGCAACGTTTTACACTGCCGTGCAACGTTCGGGCACTCCACGCCGGCTATCTCGCTTTTCGGAAAACAGCCGGACAAAATTCCTTGAAGCGATTCCGGGCCACCATGCCTTCCATAACCACCGGAACAACACCCCCACTGCGGGCTCCGATCCATCCGTTTCAAATAATCCACTACCTCAGGTTGCCATAATTCGGTACTCGAAGTCGAATGACCCATGCCTCAATAATTGGGGCCGGGCATTTCGCTTGTCAAGTCGCCGTAGGTGTGGGGCATGCGATCACGGGGACCAATGGAACGCCAATAACCGACCCACGGCCACGGCTCGCGTTGGTTGAGGTCAACCTCGCACCAAAACAATCCACTTTTTCCCTGATTGGAGACGAGGATCCTGCCCATGGGATCGATCACCATGCTACTGCCGTCGTAAACCGACGGGACGAGGTAGATGCCGAAATCGCGGGCCCGTACCCGAAAGACGGTCTCCCCGAAAACCATGCCGTCCTTTTCCGGTGAGGTGTCTCCCCAAGTAGGAGCGAAGATGATTTCGGCCCCGCGGAGGGCGAAAATCTCGTGGCTTTCGGGGAAAAACCAGTCGTAGCAAATCTGGATAGCCACCTTGCCGAAATCGGTCTCGAAAACGGGATATTCATGCCCGGGACTGACCCCTTCCTTCCATTCTTCTCGGGGTAAATGGACCTTACGATATTTGCCGGCGAGCTTTCCTTCGCGATCCAAGAGCACGGCTGTGTTGTACATGGTCTCACCGTCCAGTTCCGATAGCCCCGCCACCACCCAAACACGAGCTTCCCGGGCCGCTTTGCCTAAGCGCTCGGTAGCCGGCCCGGGAATAGGCTCGGCAACCTCGTATGATTTCTTACCGGTGCCCACGACGGTCAAGACCTCGGGCAGGCAGACGATGTCTAAGCCAAGCTCCCCGGCCTCGATGACCTTTTCGGCAAATAGCTCGAGATTTTTCTCCGGCGTGCTCTCCCGTGGACGCAAGTACACAGTACCGATTTTTACCCGGCGCGGTGCCGGCGGCGGACAGGGCACCAAGGAAACCTCTTTCCACAGCACGGAGCCGCCTTGGAGCCATTTGACCTCTAGCCAAATTTCCGCCATCTCCGTCCCTTCAGGGGCGACCAAAACGTCGTCGAATCGAACCAATTCTCCGGCCGCCATCGGACCCCGCACCAGCATGCCCGACGGATGAATCAAGCGACCGGATTTCAGGAAATTCACCCGGACCATCACCGATCGGTACGGGCTGAGCACATTGCGCAACTGGCAAGTCGCCACAATCCGGTAGGCACTCCCCGGCTTGACCCCAGGGATTTGTTGATTCACCCCACCTACGGCAAAGGGCCGACCCGGGGATTCCATCAACAGTCCCTCATCCGTCCGGCGAACGTCGCAGGAATTCGGTCGAAAACCGGGGCGCCAAACCGTCCAACCCTTCACCGGCTCATCATCGCCTGGGATTTGAAACCGGCCGTTTTCCACCAGCGATTGCCCGGCGGGTTGTGATTCCACTGGGGATAGCCCCGCGGGTTGTGATGCACAAGTCTCTTGGCCCCCCGCCGTCACGCTTAAAACCCCGAGGAAAACAAATCCGAGAAAACGGCACGTTTTGGCCCGGGTCATGGTTCAGCCTCCCACAAAAAGGTCCAACCTCCTTTAAAAGCAGGAAAGTATCTCTCTGAAATAGAACGATTGCCGTTGAGCCCCCAATTTTTCCGGGCGCAAGGGGCGTCCTGCTGCTTGATTCTCTTCTTTTTGCAAAGACCGAAGATTTTTTCCCTGCGCAAGGGGCGCGAAACCATGATCAAAAGTACCCGCCAGGAAAAATGACCAAAAGCACCCGGAACGAACACAGCCTTTTCAGGGCCATTCCCCCTGCGCAGATCGTCATCCGCTCGGGAACCTTTCCCCGATTGAATTACCCGAACACCGGTACCGTTGCGGTCAAGCCTAGCCCGGAAAAACGTTTTTTGTTTCCGTCGCAGATTCGGCTGAAATTGTGGAAGCTATTGAAACGCCGAGGGTGCCGGCTCTTCCCGGCGGTGCCGACCGGGGCTAGCTCGGATCCCTTAAAACACGTGCTTCCTTTGTGTTCCCGCCTTCCGTCGGCTTGCACAACCGCCAAAAACCGTATCGATCGTTCCGGGTATCAGATCTGAGAGCCGGCCGCCGGTCCCAGGATCAAATTGGCAATGTTCGAAACGGTGTCTTTATACTGCGGGTCTGCCTTCAACTTGAGCCATTCCGGATGTTCGAGGAATCGCTTCCAGGCGGCGTCCATTTGCTCCTTATTCTCGAACCCGAGCATGTACGTGAGGTTGGGGATCCTCGGCCCGATGAGGGCTTCGCCGAAAAAGACCGGTGTGAGGCCCGTCTTCAGGAAAATGGCGATTTCGCCACCGCCATTGAACATTTCAATCTTCTTTTGCCCCTTAGCTTCGTTGTGACTTTCGTAGATGCGAAGCTGGAAAAGTCGCTCGGGACCTTTGGCCGGCAGCGCAAGCCGCGGCATCTCATCGAATCCCCACAGGAGGGAACTTTCGATCCGTTCGTAAAGCGGGTCTTTGATCGGAGCCTCGAGCAGGGGAGCAGCCGCTTGGACGAATTGCGGATCGGCCATCAGCCGCTGCGTCGCCGTGGCTAAGCCCGACAAATCTTCCCAAGGGAGGAGTACCCAGAGGTTGGGGGTTGCGTCGTCGGCAAGCTTGAAAACCCCTACCGGCTTCGTGCCCAAGCGATTCCACGCAGGGACGGCGGCCTCCGCCAAGAGTTTTTCAAGCACAGCCCTTTTTTCCAGCGAAGCGACCCGATATTCCCGCAACTCGAAAAAGTGTTTAGCTTTTTGAGCCGCCCAGTGCCCGGTTCCTCCCAGGGCCAAACCCGGCTGCAAGCCCGCCAATCCGCCAACCATAAACGAAGTTGCCAAAAAATCTCGCCGTTTCATGAAAGCATGCTCCTTTCTGGAATCAAGATCGCGTTGCCATCTGGATATAAGCCGCCCCCGTTCTGGCGAATTAAGCCGACCTTTTGATTCTCCAAAAGCGAGGCCCCAGCTGCTCCGGGGGTTCTCCGGCCTATGAGACCCTCGCGATCGGGTATGGATTCTCGGCTTAGCGATGGATACTTGTCTTTCCGTTTTCCTTTTCCTTATTCCCTTTTTCTGTATCTTTTCCTTCTTCCTCAAACCTCGTGGATATTTCCTCGTGGAGCGAGGGAGCCATCACGAAGCTTTATTCGCGCCGGTTTCGCTGCTACCGGAAACCCCTTGGAAAACGCGACCAAACGATCTCAACTTCGCTGGTCGGAGAGGTTTCTACTATCGAGCCCGTTTGGCATCCTAACCATCGGATGGGCGGTAAGCAAGCCCCGCAGCATCGGGGCCAATGATCGGCTCTTGTCCTAACGCGGTGACCAGGGTGTCCCACCTACCGGATCATGTCTCGCCTGCAAACTTTCCCCATCACAGGCTCACCGGCCGAATTGGTTACGGGGCCGGTTTTGGATGGCGTCGCGCGCCACCAGCTTGGAGCCGCCTTCCGTTCTTGCAATCTGCGGATCGCCGGTCCACAATGAACGGCCGAAAGATGGCAGACCATCAATAGGGCCATCGGCTTGGGGGTTCTGAGGTGGAGTCGCACGATTCGTTCGGCCAAAAGAGCTTCTGGCCACGGAGGCTAATCGGAGGCTTTTCAAAGAGTTTTCGGGGAAATAAGGTCTCTCGATCATTTAACGGCTTAACCGGCAAAGAGAGGTTCCTTCATTTTTTTTCGCTTGTTTATCGCTTGGTTTCGCCCACATTTAATCGGATTTGAGTGGATGTAACATGTAAGCGGTAGTGATCAGCTTTTTCGCATGGGTTTGGCCGGCAAGTAGAGCGGTGAGATGGAGGTTATCGGCGTGTTCAAATTCTTTGAGCGGTGTGTGGGCATTGACCCGGTCTGTTGGTGCGAAAGTGCTTAGCCTTAAGCCGGTTTGTTTGAATTGCCTTCGTTTGAATTACCTTCGTTTCCGTTACCTGCATTTGAATGAGCATTGAACCGGTGTGTTTGAAGCAGGTGGCAAAGCCGTACGGTTGAAACCGGAAAGTTTCAAAACCACTTGAAGAAAGCGGAGACAGCGCATGGGTCAGATTTTCATCGGGATGAATTTGGAGGCGATTCGTCGTCATGAAAAGCCCTTTGAATGGGGAGTGGAAAAGGCCGCCGAGCTCGGCTACGAGTACATCGAGCCGATGGTCCATTTCGGCCGCGAATTGATGAGCGAAGCGGGCTACTACCATACGGTCTCGCTTTTCGACGACCCTTATCGCATCCGGCGTGCCGCCGAGAAGTATGGGCTCAAAATCTCCGGCCTATCGGCCCACGGGCCCTTGGGGCGTCCGGATCGCCACGGCGAATACCTGAAATTGGCCATCCGCTATGCGGCCGAATGCGGGGCCCCGGTGGTAAATACCGACGAAGGTCTCAAAGCCCCCTGGACAACAGAGGAGGAAGATTTTGTCTTGATGCGCTACACCCTGTATGAAGCCGTTCAGGTGGCCGAGCCGCGGGGAATTGTGATCGCCCTGGAGTGCCACGCGCAATACTCGCAGACGCCGGAGGGCTTGGACCGAATCTATAACCTGGTGAACTCGCCCGCCATTGGAATCAATTTGGATACCGGTAATGCTTACCTCGCCGGCCAAGACCCCTATGCCTGGCTGGAGCGTGTGTTGGACCGTTTGGTCCATGTGCATGCGAAAGATATCAGTCTTGAACAATCCGAGGCCGAACGCGGCAAAGTTACGGGCACCCCCGTCGGTTGTGCCTGTGGCGATGGGGTGATCGACTGGGCCCGGGTGATCGAAATCCTGCGACGTTGCCCCCGGGATATTGTGCTTTCGGTGGAATGCGGCTCGATCGATCAGGCCGAACGCAGCATCAAGCATTTGAAATCCCTTTTGGGTCAATAAAAGAACACGAATTCTCCCGGGCTTTCCCGCGAGTTCTTTCGGGCTTCCCGCAGAATTCTTTCGGGCTCGCCGCATCGTGACGCAAAATCGGTGCAGCCGACCTTGAAGGGAGGTTGACCGGGCCCCAGGGCAGAAGGTAGGTCTTTCGATGCCCTCCGTTCTCTTGTGTTTGGAGGTGGACGAATGTATGCCATCAACCGACGAAATTTCTTAAAGACTGCCACGGCTACAGTTGCCGGAACCATGGTCGGAAAGGGCGGCCGCTTGTGGGCACAGGAGCCCGGCGAGCGACTGCCGCGAGATCCCCGCGTTCAGGTGCTGAATCCGCGGATGCGTGTGCCGGTATCGCTGATTATTGACGATTCCACTTGCCTGGTGAATTTGGCCCACTTCGCGATGCCTCAGTTTGCCGAGGTGTGGCCCAATCGGGCAGAGTATCAAAAAAACTGGCGGCAACTGCCGCGGGAAATCCCAGATCGCTTCGTGCGCAAATTCGCCGAGTGGTGCGCGGAACACTCGATCAAGGGCAAATACAGCGTCGTTCCTTACCCGGCTTGCGTAGGCTGGTTGGATCGCGATTTGCCCGGCTGGGCCCATTACGAGCTCATGGAGAGCATCAAACTGGTGCAAGAGGCGATTGTACCGCATTGGGATATCCACCCGGAGATGGTGACCCATACGTGGGTGATCAACACGAAGACCGGCCGCCCCTATGAGGAGCGATCCGCCCGGTATATGGAAAACTGGGGTTGGAGCGAAGGGCGATCCGTGGAGGAACTGACGGACTATCTGAGTTACGCATTGAGAATTCTGAAGAATATTGACCTCCATTGCGAAGGGATCACCACGCCCGGGGGGTTTGGCAACCGAGCAAGGCCGCAATTAGCTCAGGCAACCTTGGCAGCATGTCGGGATGTATTCGGGGTAGAAATCCCGCACTATTTCCGCGATCTTTTCACCGATTCGCGCAGCGTGGCGCCGCTGGTGCAGTATGCCTCGGACCTGGAGGGACCAGACCCGCAGTGTGTGGTCTCTATCATCGGATGCACGGGAGATTGGTTCGGTGGCTGGGATGGATTGACGCCTGGTTCCGCGGATCTTTTCATCACCCCAGACCTGAGTCGGGGCCGCTTGGTGGATGTCATTCTCCGGGAAGAGCCGGCCGTGCTGGTGTGCCATTGGCCCGGTATCTACTACAACGGCGAGGAGCTGGGGCTGGAGATCTTTCAGGAAGTCGTCAAGCGGCTTCATGCCCGATTCGAACATCTTCGGTGGATGAAGCTGAGCGAGATTGCGCGGTATTGGGCCGCAAAAGAGTTGACCCGAATCGATTGGACCGAGCAAGGCCTGGAGATTTTCGCCCCGTTTGCATGCCCGGAGTTTACCGTCGCGCTACCGCTCGAATTGAAGCAGCCGCCACGGGTGGTTAGCGAAAGGCAGAACCCGGGGCCGCCGTTGCGTCGGGTCGCGCAGCCGCTTCATTTGGAAGCCGGCACATTCTTTGTGCGTGCCAACACCGCCGGGGCCCAATCGGTGCTGTGTTTCCATCTGCCCAAGGGCAAATCGCGCGTAGAATGGGCGCGAACTTGACGCGAACTTGCGGTGTTTACGGAAAACCGCGAGGTTGGCCCAATCCCTTCCGGCGGGATCCGGGGTTAGTAATAAATACGGAAGCTCTCAGGCGGACGGCAACCCCTTTGGGGGAGCGTTGACAACAAGAATGTTGGGGGGCTTCCGGTTACCAGGGGTCTTCCCGAAGTCACTCAGGCGGAGCGCATCGCCCCCACGGCTGATTAGTCACACTAAACATAAACTTGGGAATAATCGGAATCGCCCTTTAAGCCGGCTCTCGTTCTTCGTAATGCACAGATTGACACCTCGCCGCCCCAGTCTTTGTTGAAAAGATTTCCCAATTACCCTAGCTTCCCCAAGATCCGTGGGCCATTGGGACCCTCACAATTTTTTATCTTTCCTTCGAAAGTAGTGTCAATTTGCTAGGTAGGCTGACGATTCACCCGTCAGGCTCGCGAGAAGCTTTCCGCCTTAAACGAGATAAATTCCGGAGTAATGTGCATCAATAATACGCACTTAGTGAAGTCTAAGTGCTAGTCGAGTTTAAGGCTATAAAGTTAAAGTGGCATTTGAAAAGTTAAAGTGGCTTTTGATACGACCTTGCAGCCGACACCGGCTTTACAACCTCAGAATCACCCTGACGGCGTTTTTGTACGGGGGCTTGAGTCCAAGCGTTCACCAAAGTTTGGAATCAATTGATTGACATAATCTGTGTCTTGTGCGTCAAGTTGGTGTAGATAATCTGAATGATCAAGGCTCTCGAAAACTAACCTCTCCTCGAAAATGTCCGGCACGGGAGGTACGGCCATGTTCCGGCGAAACATGTACCGACAGATTGACGGTTTTCGCCCTCACCGGTTGTTAATGATCGCAAGCTTGGTTGTCGCGATGCCGACGATCGTGGCGGCTCAAACGTTCCGCAATCCCCCGCGTATCGGCTATGTGTATCCGGCGGGGCTTCAGCAAGGGACTTCTGTTCAGGTGACCATCGGTGGTCAATATCTGTCGGGAACCGAAGAGGTGCGGGTCAGTCATCCGGGAATCACCGCCAAGGTAGTCAGGTATTGGCGACCGCTTACCCAGCGCGAAATCAATGAACTGATGGACAAGGTCCAACAGATTCGAGCCAAAGCGCAGGAACAAGCCAAGAAATTGGCGTTCGGAAATCGGGCCGGTTACTGGACGATATTCTGGAAAATTGCTGCGGAAATGGGGGTCAGTCGCGAGGACATCCAAGCACTGGACGGGTTCCGCCGCCTCCGCAACGATCCCAAACGCCAGGTCAATCCTCAGATTGCTGAAAAAGTCTTTGTTGAGCTGAGCGCTTCGGAAGATGTGCCGATAGGCGAATACCTCCTTCGAGTGCGAAGCCCGGAAGGCTTTTCCAATCCAATCCGCTTCCAGGTGGGGGCTTGGCGCGAGACGCTTGAAACGGAGCCCAACGAATCCACTGCCACGGATCTTACTGAAAGCCCTCTGCCCGTGGTGATTAACGGGCAGATTTTGCCCGGGGATGTCGACCGATTTCAGTTTCACGCCAGAAAGGGGCAACGACTGGTGGCGGCGGTCAGTGCCCGAGCCCTCATCCCTTACTTGGCGGATGCGGTGCCGGGCTGGTTCCAAGCCGTCATTTCGTTGTTGGACTCGGATGGGCGAGAGTTCGCCTTTGCTGACGATTGGCGATTCCATCCCGATCCGGTCCTTTCCGTGGAAATACCCCGGGATGGGACCTACACCCTAGAAGTGCGGGACGCGATTTACCGAGGCCGCGAAGATTTCGTATACCGAGTGGTACTCGGGCAATTGCCTTTTGTGAGTTCCGTTTTCCCAATGGGCGGGCCAGCCGATCGAGCTGTCGAGCTGGAGCTTACCGGATGGAATTTGCCGACCAATCGCTTGCTTTTGCCGCCGCTGGATCGGGCTGAAGGCGAGGGGTTGCGCCCGGATTGGGTTCGTTTGTCGGAACCCCAAGAGGTTTTCAATCGCGTGCTGTTTGTGCGAGGGGATGAGCCGGAGAATTTTGAGCAAGAGCCCAATAGCAATACGGATTCGGCTCAGCGTGTCACGTTGGGGGTGACCATCAACGGAAGGATCGATCGCCCGGAGGATTGGGATGTCTTCTGCGTCAGCGGTTCGGCGGGAGAAGCGGTGGTCGCCGAAGTGTTTGCCCGGCGTCTTGGCTCTCCATTGGACTCGGTTTTGCGGATCACGGATGGAGCGGGCAAGCTTCTGACCTCGAATGATGATTTTGAGGATAAATCGGCCGGCTTACTCACCCATCAAGCCGACTCATACGTCCGTTTCCAAATCCCGGAATCCGGAACGGCATTTATTCACTTGGGGGATATTCAGCAGCAGGGCGGCTTGGAGTTTGCTTACCGTCTGCGGGTCGCCCAGCCCCAGCCGGATTTCGAGCTTCGGGTGGTGCCCTCGACGGTCAATGCCGGGCCGGGTGCTACGGTGGAGCTTGCCGTATATGCCGTCCGCCGGGACGGTTTCGACGGGGATATTCACCTCGAGTTGGTCGATGCCCCTAGCGGCTTCCGGCTAAGCGGCAATTGGATTCCCGCCGGGCAGGAAACCATCCGGTGCACCATGAATGTGCCTACCTATGCAGAGATTGGCGAATATCATTTCCAGCTTGCGGGCAGGGCCAAGATCGGCGATCGGGAGATTGTCCGCACAGCGGTGCCCGCCGATGACCAGATGCAGGCTTTCATCTACCGCCACCTCGTCCCGGCGGATAGCTGGTTAGTGAATATCACCCGTAACCGCCGGATCAACCTGCCGTGGGTTCGCACTGCCGAAGAGCGGCTGGTGATCCCCGTGGGTGGGCGGGTAAACCTCGATTTGCCGGTGGGACGTGCGGCGGCGCTGCCGGCCGGTCAGCTTCAATTCCAACTCAGCGAACCACCGCCGGGAATTAAAGTGGCCGAGTTCAGCGTGCAACCCAGCCGGATTCGCATCACCCTGGTAGCCGACGGTCAACAGGCTAAGCCCGGCCTGAAAGGGAACTTAATCTTGGAAGCTTACACTCAGCGCACATTACGGCCGGGAATGCCTCCGCGATTGGTTCCGGTTGCTCTTTTGCCGGCCATACCTTTCGAAGTCGTGCGGCGTTAGCTGATCGGCCGCACGTCATGCACGGCGTGGGTCGACTAAATCCGCGACAAACGTCTTTTATTTCTCGTACGGCTATTGTCTGCTATTTTTTTTCTGGTGTTGGACGTTGTTGATCCTCTTTTTCCGCGCTTTCTTGTTCCGAGGATTTCGTTGGGGGGATTTGGCCCCGGTTGCTGGGGGTAAAATTCGCAGAGTATTCGGCTGAACCCGTGTGGTGACGCGGCCTGCAAGCTCTTGTCCTTCGATAATCCCATCGATAACCCCCGACAACATGACGGATCGTGACACGGACTCAACGGGCGGTAGTTCAGCCGGAGTGCCGTTCCGCCACCGGCTAACGCCGGATAGGTCCATCTAGCCGGGCAACATGCCGGGCTGTCACGTGGGGGGCGCGTTTTTCCAGCACATAGCCGCGGGTTCCCGTGACGCCAATCCGCGTACCTAAGTAGTACTCGAGGTTCACCCCCGGTGCCGGCGTGATAAACGAAAGGATGTTGCCAGCTTCATCGACCACTGCGTACCGTGGAGCACCCCATTTTGCAGGTAGCACGCGGACCAAGCGACCCACCGCGTCGTAGCGATCATCCGCCGGACTTTGCGGCGGTGCAGCGGGGGGGGCCCATCCGAGCGGCCTTCCGCCGGCACTCGCCGAACTACTAACGCCGCTTTCAATAGGCGCGAAAGATTCGGGGCCGGAGGAGGAGGAGGAGGGAGTTGAAATCCCCTCCGCTGCGTCGACATACACGGAGTAAAGATTTTCGTATCGTCCTTTGATGTCTCGGGCTTGCTCAATCCGCCGCAGGAGGATTCGCACATGGCCTCGCTGGACGGCGGTTTGCGCCGTCTTGAGCAGTTGATCTGCCGCGATCTCTAACGGCTCAAGCTCCCAAGCAGGCGGGTCCTTGAGGAGGGTCTGCGCCAGTCGAAGGTTCAGATCATCTAGCTGGGACTGAAACGGCTTTTTCGGATCCAAAAGCCACGTGTTCTGAGAAAGCGGATCCGCCCAAGCATCAACAGGGGACGGGGCTTGCCCGCCGGTACGAGTCCACGCGGAGCTGCGCGAGGCAAGATCCGCGGCCTCCGGAAAGTTTGAAAGCGGCCGGGCCATCTGGTCGCGCATTCCGGAAACACCCGTCCCCGCGGGTGAGGAAGAAGCGGCTGACCCGTCGGAGCGTCGCCGGACAGTTCGCCATCCTCCCCGGGAAAGAAACGGCTCCTTTTGCTCCGGCGGTTGCTGAGCGGTTTGCCGAGATGTCTTGTCGTCGGCTTGCAACGCGGTCCCGCGAATGCTGGTTGCGCCTTCCGCCTCTACGGCAAGGGCGGTGGCCTCCGATCGCGAAACCGGGGATGGTAACTGTCCCGACGTGCCTAATGCCGCCGCTACTTTTGGAGGGGCTGCTTCGCCTGGCTGAAAGCGGCTAGCCGATGAACCCTCTTTCTTGCCCGCGGCATCCGCCACCAACGGAGAGACCGCGGCAGCAGTCACCGCATCGGACTGAAGCCGATCAGGGTCCGGATGGATAGGCCGGCCATCAGCGTCCTGCACGAGCGTTTTTTGGACTTCGGCCCATTGGAGGTCGTGTTGATGAATCCAGCGGAACTCCCCGGCCGGCGGGGCGATTTTGACCCACACCGATCGGCGGCTCTCCGAAGGGCCGGTAAGCCCCCCTTCATCCTCAGTGCCTAAAACCTCGACCAGTTCCCCTCGGCGTAAGCGAACCTGGCAATAATCTCGATCGGGCCCGAGTTGGCTTCCTACCCAAGCTTCAACCCCTTCGAAGGTGATTTCTCCGAGCCCATCTTCCCCGAGCCTCACGTAATTAGCACGCACCCAGGAAAAGCTCCCCTCCGGTGGGCGGATCGCGCACCAGCCGTCGGGCCGAATTTGATATACCTGCACGGGGGTACCGTGTTGGAGTCGGCAAGTGAGGTAGTATCCGCGGCCAGGACCGCTGCGGACCTCGGTCGGTTGCTTGGCGGTGAAGGCAAGTCGGTATGAATGCCCCGCAGGCTCTTCGGCCGGAGAAAGCGACGCTTGGCCAACTGCGTAACCCAGGCCCCAGATCGCGGCGCATAACAGGAGCCGACCGACGGGGAACGGCCGAGGGTTCTCGCGATGGCAAGCAGTAAACATCACAAAAAGCATCTATTTTGTGCTATTTTCGCAGAAAAGGCGGTTAATCGGCGGAAAAGGCGCCGATTGTCTTTCGGATGACCCCGGGCAGTTCCGCACCGCCGAAATTTCCGGGCAAACACGATTGTTTCGCGCGCCCTTTTGCTCACGAGAAAAGAAGCTCAACGAGGTCCATTAGGCACATCCGGGCCAAACTTTATTGCTTTGCCAAGATTAAGACAACTGCATTTTCGACTGATGGCTGATCGCTGATCGGCTGATCGCTGATCCGGCTCAGCTAGAGGACCGTTAGCCCGCAGGATGCGACAATTCGCAGAATGCGGCAACTGGATCGAAGGAAAAGTCACAAGTCTCACAAATCGCGAACTGGAAATGGCACTTCGCATGAAAAGAGGTGTGGATTTTTCGGAATTCACTGCGATCGCGGATTTATGCGGATTCATTCCGACAAAACGACAGTAAAGCAAAGGAAAGCTGCTGTTCGGGGACTTTCGGCAACAGCACGTCTGTAATCTGACGGCAGAAAACGCAAATCGAATGAACTCGCGAGAAAATGACGGGGATGGAGGGAAATTAGGTGGGATAAGTGGTATCGAAACATGCGGCCCGACGGAGAGAGTATAAATGACAAGATTATCGCCGGAAGTTGGGGAGGTACACAATTAGACACTAAAATGCTGCTTAAAGTCGTGGTTACATTTCTCTAAGTTCAATCGGCATACCACGAGAACGAACCATTCGGTACAGGCTTACAGGGTTAGATTTTTTGCCGAGGTCCTCGTCTCCATTGCTAATCGGTTGCTAATCGGTTGCCGACGAATACCCAAGGCGGATTTTCCTGAGTTGCTCTTAGCTTTTACTGAGTAGTATTCAGTCTATCCAAGCGACGGGTAAGTATGTCAGCCTGGTCCATACCGCGCCGTCCTTAGGTTCTACTGCGTATTCAGTCTATCCAAGCAACGGTGCCGAAACGGGAAAGAAAAAAAGGCCCGAACGCGGCGCGCTTCGCGTCAGAGGCCCAGTAAGAGAGGTCGGGAACGGCAAGTAGGTCTATTTGCTTTTCTATCTTTCGCCGGTTCTTCGAATTGCCTTCGGCGTGCTTATTTTTGTTCGCGGAGCTGTCCGTTCCTTCGAGTTTGCTCCCGAGATCTTCCGGCGGTTAGGACTAACGAAAGTCACGTGTGTGCGTCAGTTTTGTAGGTAGGCGTTTTGGGGTGGCGGGTGCCAGAAGCTGTCCCAGCAGGAGCGTTCACTCAGGTACAGCGCCCGCAGGTGGCATATGGCATTGGCCCCGGCGTCGCCCCAA
>Ga0209721_1001059_pt1 | contig 21833 bp, 17 predicted proteins | sample TshhotsprinmetaG_FD_184139 | JGI IMG/M metagenome (GOLD analysis project Ga0209721, IMG submission 184139) | Hot spring microbial communities from South Africa to study Microbial Dark Matter (Phase II) - Tshipise hot spring metaG (SPAdes)... | ecosystem: Environmental > Aquatic > Thermal springs...
CGCCCCGCTGATTGTCGAAGTCACCCTGCGCTTCGCCTATGCGGTGCTGGCCGAGGCTGCCCTATCGTTTCTGGGGCTGGGTATCCAGCCCCCTTTCCCGGCCCTGGGTTCGATGGTCTCGGAGGGCCGGGCCTTTCTCTCGCTCTCGGCCTGGGGTTCGCTGGTTCCAGGGTGCGCCATCGTGCTGATGGTGCTGGGTTTCAACCTGCTGGGCGATGGCCTGCGCGATGCCCTCGACCCCCGGCTTCGGTCCCGGTAGGCTTCGGGCCTAATAGCACATCTTTGGTTATATACCGGTATAATCTCTTGCTACATAAGGAGGCGCGATGAAAAAACTGTTGGTTTTCCTGGTTCTGGCCCTGGCTGCGGTATCGCTGGGGCAAAAGTCGGGCGGCATTCTGCGGGCCGGCATGCAGACCGACCCGGTGGGCCTCGACCCCCACACCACCAATGCCACCGCCAGCCGCAATGTGCTCGAGAACATCTACGATACCGTGGTGATGCTCGACAGCCGGGGCCGGATTGTGCCGGGTCTGGCTCAGTCCTGGTCGGTCTCACAGGACGGACTGACCTGGACCTTCCGCCTGCGCCCTGGGGTGACCTTCCACAACGGTGATCCGCTCAAGGCCTCCGATGTGGCTTTCTCCATCAACCGCATCAAAGACCCCGCTACCAGGAGCCCCCGCGCCAACGACTTCGCCCTGGTGCGCTCGGTGACAGCCCCCAACGACAGCACGGTGGTGATCACCCTTTCCCAGCCCTTCACGCCCCTGCTGGCCAAGCTGGCCTTCAGCACCAACGCGGTGGTCTCGGAAAAAGTAGCCAGGGAAAACGGCAACGACCTCAACAAGGCCGTGATCGGAACCGGCCCCTTCCGCTTTGTGGAGTACATTCCCCAGACCCGCCTGGTGGTGCGCAAGTGGGACAAGTACTGGCAGAAAGATAACCAGGGCCGTCCCCTGCCCTACCTCGATGGGATCACCTACACCTTTTATCCCGACCCTGCTGCCCGCTCTACCGCCCTTCGGGCGGGGGCGGTGGACTGGATCGAGTACGTGACCGCCGCCGACGTGCAGCCGCTCAAAGCCGACCGCAACCTGATCGTGGTGGGCGGCCCCTCGGCCAACTTCCGGGCCCTTTACTTCAACACCACCCGTGAGCCCTACAACAACCCCAAGGTGCGCCAGGCCATCGCTTACGCCATTGACAAAAAAGCCATCGTAGACCTGGCCCTCTTCGGGACCGGCGGCATTGTAGCCAGGGGCACCACCATCCCGGCTGGAGCCTATGCCTACGCCAACAGCCCCTACAACACTCGCGACGTCGCCAAAGCCCGTCAGTTGCTGGCTGAAGCCGGCTTGCCCAATGGCTTCACCATGAACCTTTACGTCACCTCGACCTACGACTTCCTGCGCACCCCCGCCGACGTGATCCGCGACAACCTGGCCGAGGTGGGCATCCGGGTCAACATCCAGGCCGAGGACTGGAACGTCTACCTGCCCAAAGCCCTGCGCAGCGAGTTCGACGTGACCCTGCTGGGCACCTCGGGTCAGGCCGACCCCGACGACTACCTCTTCAATACCTTCCACCCCTCCTCGGCCCTGAACCTTTCCAAGTACCGCAACGACCGCGTGACCCAGCTGCTCGAGCAGGGCCGCCGGGTCTCCAGCCAGGCCGAGCGGCAGCGCATCTACACCCAGGTTCAAGAGTTGGTGCTGCAGGACAGCCCCATGGCTTTCCTGTTCCACTCCGCCCAGTACGAGGCCATGAACCGCCGGGTGCAGGGCTTCTTGCACTTCCCCAACACCAGCTACCTGGCCTTCCGCTACACCTGGCTGCAGTAGCCGTTCTTCGGCTCAGGGGCGAACCGGAAGGTTCGCCCTTAGCTTTGCCAGTTCCGTAGGTGATCGCGCCGCAACACATTTCTGCAGGGTAAGTCACCTGATAATCGGGCCATGCGCTGGGCGGTACCTGTGTTTCTGGCCTGGGGAACAACCCTGGCGCATGACGCTGCACCCCTGCCCGATTCGCAGATAGCCAGGCCCGCCGGCCAGTTTGGTCTCCCTCTACAGGGCCCTCCAGGGCCTTCCACCTGGCTGTTGGGGCAGCTCTATGGCAATACCACCGGGGCCTACCGTCAGCGCAACACCGGCTACCGGGCCGGGCAAGGAATTCATTTTGGCCTGGACTTTTTGGCCCGCTGTGGCACCCCGGTCGTGGCCATTGGGGATGGCGTGGTCACGGATGTGGACGGGCCGCACGGTTCCCCGCCCCACAACCTGGTGATTGACCACGGCAATGGGCTATCCAGCCTGTATGGGCATCTGCTGGAACGCTCTCCTTTGCGCCCGGGAAGCCGGGTCAAGCGCGGGCAGGTGGTGGGCAAGGTGGGAGATTCGCAGTTTAGCTGTACGGCAGCCCCGCACCTGCACCTGGAAATCCGCGATAGCTCACACCAGCGCTTCTTCAACCCAATCCCCTACATTGCCGCCGACTGGGATTCCCTCAGTCTGGTGGGGGGGTTTTCGCGAACCTTCCAGCGCGACCTGGACAACCCCCACCGCTGGCAGTACCCCGACCGTCAACCCCAAGCCAGGCGCGGAGGCCCCCTGCTGAACAACTACGCCCGTACCTGGCCACCGGTGCCGGGAACCAACGCCCAACCCAGAACTTTGCCAGGCAATTTTGCCGGGCTCAGCGGCCCTGCGCTGCTATCCCGTGCAAGCCGTTCAGAAACCCAAAACCTGCCCAACCCCCGCCCAATCACCAGCGGTGGCTGCTGTGTCAATCCCATCTGGAGTCCGGACTCCTCGACGGTGTTGTTCCTCGACAAACCCAGCCCGCAAAGCCCCGCTGCCATCTATGGGGTTTTGGTAGGCCAGCCCACGCTGCCCAGAGCCATGCTCCCGCTGGCCCACTATGCACCCAACCTTGCTTACGCCATCGTGCCCGGCATGCCCAGCCTAATCCAGCGCATCTCGGATGGGCAGCGTTTTTTCCTCAACACCCAGGGCAACAACGTGTTCTGGTCGCCAACAAACGAGCGAGTAGCCTGGAACACCACCAGCACCCAGGGCAACTTCGACCAGCGCAGCACGCAGGTCTGGGTTGCCCGCCTCGAGGGTGCCCCGCAGGAAATCACCACCCTGTACGGAGGGGGTCTGGTTGGCTGGCTCGATGAGGAGACCCTGTTGCTCACCGGCAAGCGTACCCCTACAGATGCCCTGCGCAACCTCGAGACCCTCCACCTGCGCTCGGGCGAGCGCCGCATCCTGACCAGTGCTTCGGGCATGCGCAGCATCCTGCCCAGCCCCGATGGGCGCTGGATAGTCTACTATGTGGCCTTTGACCGCCCGGAACGCAACGGCTTGTTCGTGGTCTCCCGTGAGGGCGAAAAACGTCGGCTGGACTGGTTTGGCTCCTACCGCTGGCGCGACGCCCGGCGGCTGGTCTACATTCCGCTGGTGCTGGACGAGCCCAACCACCGTCTGTACGAGTACGACCTGCGAAGCAACGCCTCGCGCCGGCTGGCCGACCTCGGCGCAAAGGTCGTGGGCGACCAGTGGCAGATTTCACCCGACGGCCAGCGGGTGGTTTTCGTTAGCAGCCGCGACCGCAACCTGTGGGTGTTGGAGCTGCCCTAAATTTCGATCTGCGCGTAGCGGGCGTTCTCCTCAATAAACTCGCGGCGGGGCTGCACATCCGAGCCCATCAGATCGTCGAAGATTTGTGCGGCATAGGAGGCATCCCGCATGTCCACTTTTTTCAAAACGCGCTTGGCCGGATCCATGGTGGTCTCCCAGAGCTGGTCGGCGTTCATCTCACCCAGGCCCTTGAAGCGCTGGATTTCGTAGGGCTTGTCGCCAATAGCTGCCAGGGCTTTTTTGAGCGCTTCATCGTCGAAGATGTACTCGACGTTCTTGCTTTTGCCCACCCGCAGGCCGTAGAGCGGGGGTTGGGCCACATACAAATAACCTTGCTCGATGATGGGGCGCATGTAGCGGTAGAAGAAGGTCAGCAGCAAGGTGCGGATGTGCGAGCCGTCCACATCGGCATCGGTCATGATGATGATCTTGTGGTAGCGCAGATCTTCGATGTTGAAGTGGGCCTCTTCGTTGTCCTTGCCGCCGATGCCCGCCCCAATGGCCGCAACCATGGCCCGCACCTCGGCGTTTTTGAGGGCTTTGTTGAGACCGGCTTTTTCCACGTTGAGGATTTTTCCGCGCAAGGGCAGAATGGCCTGGAAGCGCCGATCGCGCCCACTTTTAGCGCTGCCACCGGCACTGTCCCCCTCGACGATAAAAAGTTCGGACTCGGCGGGGTCTTCGGACTGGCAGTCGGCCAGCTTGCCGGGCAGGTCGTCGGACTCCAAAGGGTTGGCGCGGCGGATCAGGTCGCGGGCCTTGCGGGCTGCCTCGCGGGCCTGGGCGGCCCGCAGGGCTTTCTCGTAGATGAGCTTGGCAATGCGGGGGTTTTCCTCGAGGTACTCGGAAAACTTCTCGTAGACGATCTTGCTGACCGCGGTGCCTGCCTCGGGGTTCAGCAGCTTGCCCTTGGTCTGCCCCTCGAACTGGGGCTGGGGAATCTTGATAGAGATAACCGCCGAAAGGCCCTCGAGCAGGTCGTCGCCGGTGGGCTCGAGGTCCTTGACCAGCCCGGCCTTTTTGGCGTAGGTGTTGATGGCGCGGGTATAGGCGGTCTTGAAGCCAGAGATGTGGGTGCCGCCGTCCACGGTGGGGATCATGTTGGCAAAGCTGACCAGGTTGGCGCTGTAGCCCTTGGTGTGCACCAGGCCCACATCCACACTCACCGTCTCGACCTGGCCTTGCAACAGTACCGGCTTATCGTAGAGCAACTCCTCGCCGTCGGCGCGGTACTTGGCAAAAGAGCCCACCCCGCCTTTGTCGTAGAAGACCTCCTCCTTCTGGTGGATTTCGTCCTTGAAAACCAGCTTGAGACCTGCCACCAGGAAGGAGACCTCACGCAAGCGCACCCGCAGACGGCTGGCCTCGAACCTCTGTTCATTACCGAAAATTTGGGGGTCGGGCATGAAGGTCACGCGGGTTCCTCGCTTGCCCCTGGGGGCTGGGCCCAGCTCCTGTAGAGGCTGGGTGACCTCGCCCCGGCTGAACTCGATGCGGTAGTGCCTGCCCTCACGAAAAACTTCCACCCGGGTGTACTCGGCCAAAGCGTTAACCACGCTAGCTCCTACCCCGTGAAGGCCGCCGGAAACCTTGTAGGCGCCTTCCTCAAACTTACCGCCCGCATGCAATACGGTGTAAATGACCTCCACCGCGGGCTTCTGCTCCTCTGGCATGATGTCCACGGGAATGCCGCGCCCGTTGTCCTCGACGGTGATGGAGCCATCGCGGTTGAGGGTAGTAACAATTTCGGTAGCAAAGCCAGCCAGGGCTTCATCTACCGAGTTGTCGAGTATCTCCTTGAAGAGGTGGTGGTAGCCGTCGGCCTGGGTGCCGCCAATGTACATGGCGGGGCGGTGGCGAACCCCCTCCAAACCTTTTAGAACCTTGATTGCAGACGCGTCGTAGTTGGCAGTGACTTCAGTGCTCACCTGAACAGTATAGCATATTATGTTTCACACAAAATATACTGTAGCCGGGCGATTATTAGCGAAAATATCCATTGGGACAGAATAATCCTGAATGAATATCGGCGCCTTTGGATGATGTAAAAGGCCCAATTGGTCCACGAGAGGGTGTTTTATCCGGTCAAAACAGTACATACACGATCCTGCTACCTATGGTGAAATCGACCCCCATTCCGTTATAGACAAAATCCAAGCCCGCATTCCATGGAGCATCCGGCGATAAAGCGCCTTCGCTGCGCGTTGGTCATCTGGGGGTTTGTAGGGGATGCCGATACCGACAAGCTGAGCCTGGTCCCAAAACTTCGCAGGAGACGGAAGCTGGAGCCGGGTAGTGGCCCGGCGACCCAGCTCGTTGCAACCAGAGCGCGAACCGCTGCATTCCTTTCAACGCCGGTCGGCCTGCCTTGGCTGCGAGGTGGAAGGTATGCCATACCTGCGTTGTTTTGGAATTGTGTGGGTAGCCCTGGTAATCCTGAGGCTGATTCCAACCCCGCGTCTTTCAGCCATGCTCTTCCAACAAACCCCGGGCCACCCCCGCCACGGTGGGTTCGGGGTCTTGGGCCAGCAGGTGCAGCGCGTCGAAGTCGCCCAGCCGGGCCAAGGCCTGGGCTGCGGTGGCCCGCACAATGGGGTTGACATCGCGGGCTCCCTGGCGCACCAGGGATAGGTGGTCGGGGTTCTTCAGGTTGGCCAGCACCACCAGGGCGTTGCGGGCCATGCGGGTGCGGCCCGGACGCAGAAAAGCCGTCCCAGCGTATTTGCGTTCAAAAGACCTCGAGGAGAGGTACAAGAAGTCCTCGAGGTTGGGGTAGGCCAGCTCCGGCTCAGGGACAAACCCCCGCCAGAAGGTGTGGGCCTTGCGGTTCCAGGGACAGACCTCCTGGCAGGCGTCACAACCAAAGAGCCACTCGCCAATGCCCTCCCACAGCGAAGGGGGAATCAGGCCCCGGTGCTCGATGGTCCAGTAGCTGATGCACAGCCTCGAGTCCAGGGTACCGTCGCCGAGCAGCGCCCCCGTGGGACAGCCGGTCACACAGCGCTGGCAGCGACCGCAGCGAGCCGGATAGGCCTCAGCGGAGGGGGGCGTCGCGCTGGTGAGCAGCACCGCCAGGGTGAGGTAGGTGCCCTCCCCCATCCGCATCAGCATAGCGTTGCGCCCAATCCAGCCCAGGCCGCTCAGGGCCGCGTAGGAGCGCTCGGAAAGGGGGCCGGTGTCCACGTAACCTTTGGCTTGCAGACCCAGACGCCGGGCCAGGCGCTCGAGTTCACGCACCTGGGGCTCTAGGAGCCGATGGTAATCGCGCACCCAGGCGTAGCGGGCCACCCGGCCCAGGCGAATCCCGCCCAGAGGCCGCTCGGGTGGAGGGTAGGCATGAGGGGCGGCCAACACCAGCACGCTTTGGGCCCACTCGAAGCGACGGGAGGGGTTTAGTCTGGTATCCAGATTTTTGGCCAGATAGGCCATTTCGGCCTGCTTACCCTGGGCAATCCAGTCCCGGTAGCGTTGCTGGGTGTCTTGGAGCAAATCCACACCCGCCCAGGCAGTCAGAAAGCCCTGCTCCTGCGCAGTCTGGCTGAGAGCTTCGGCTTCTCTCACACCACCGATTGTGCCGGGGCAGCTGGGCAAACACAAGCACGGGCCTTCCCAATGCCAGTGCGGCATCGTCTTAGAAATTTTGGGCTGTGCACCCGAGCCGGGCCCTGCCGCACCACAAATCCCACGAGGAATTGCACTGCCTGGCAGAGCCGTCTGAAAGATACCAGGCTGCGGTCAGATCTTGTATAGCATTCCAAATTTGCGATTCAAATAGTCTATCAGATACTGCGGATTTAGGTCTTCACCGGTCACATGCCTGAGCAGGTCGCGGGGCCAGTATCGGCTGCCCTGACGATGGATTTTTTCCTGCATCCAGTTCAGCAATGGGGCAAACGCCCCCTGTTCGAACTGCCTCTCCAGCGGTCCCAGGTCCTTCTCGGCCTGTGCAAAAAACTGGGCTCCGTACAGATTACCCAGCGAATAGGTAGGAAAGTAACCGATCAGACCCGCCGACCAGTGCACATCCTGCATTAGCCCATTGCGAATTTCGGGTGGCTCGAGTCCTAGGTATTCCCGGTATTTGGCATTCCAGGCTTCGGGGGCCTCGTCTATGGCCAGCTCACCGCGCAGCAGGGCCCGTTCGACCTCAAAACGGATCAGGATGTGCAGGTTGTAGGTCACCTCGTCGGCCTCGACCCGGATCAGGCTGGGCTTGACTTCGTTGATGGCAAAATGGAAGTCTTCCAGCCGCACATCGCGAAGGGATTCGAAGCACTGCTGGGCTCTGGGCCAAAAATAGCGCCAGAAGCCCAGGCTGCGCCCGACAAGGTTCTCCCAGGTGCGGCTTTGCGACTCGTGGATACCCAGGGAAATTTCACTGCCCATAGGCGTCCCAAAGTGTTCTGGTAGCAGCCCCTGGCCGTACAACCCGTGCCCCATCTCGTGTACGATGCCAAAAAACCCCGTATTGAAGAAGTCCTCGAGGTAGCGGGTGGTCAGGCGCACATCGCCGGGGCCGATGCCCTGCATGAAGGGATGGGCTACCACATCCAGCCGGCCGGCCTCGAGGTCAAAGCCAATCCGGGCAATCACCTCCCTGCCAAAAGCCTCCTGAGCCTCTCTGTGAAAGCGGCGGCGCAAAACGGCACTGTTGGGCTGCCGGGAGCTTCCCCGGATGCGCTCCAGCAAAGCCACGGTAGCCTCACGCAGTTGCTCGAAGACCACCGAAAGCTGCCGGGTAGTAGCTCCCGGTTCGTACCGATCCAGCAGGGCATCGTAGCGCTCTTCCCTGTACCCAATCGCATCGGCGACCTCGCGGGTCAGGCTGAATATCTTCTTCAGGACGGGTTTATAATTTTCCCAGTCGTTTTTGGGGCGGGCCTCTTCCCAGATAGCCTGTCCCTCGCTGGTCGCTTGGGCCAGTTCCACGGCCAGCCGTTCGGGAATCTTGGTCTGCAGGTCGTAGGCCCGCCGCCACTCCCGCAGGTTGACCGCTTCAACCGAGTCGGGCTCGAACGACCCGTTCGACTGCTCGATGCAGGCGAGCATCTCACCCACTCTGGGATGGGTGGCTCGCTGGTGCAACAGCTTGGCCAGGGTGGCTTGCATCCGGGCACGGTGGGCATGACCCTTTTTGGGGGTGTAGGTGGCCTGGTCCCAGCCAGCTAGCCTGGCAAAGGACTCGAGGTAGGCCGATTCCTGGCTGTACTCCTTGAGCCATTCATACGCTTCTTGCGCGGTCATAACCCACCCATCTTATACCACCTCTGCACGTGAGTGACGCTAAACGCGTCACTCAGTTACCGTGCCCAAAGGCACGTCCGAGGAACTCATAACCTCACTGTTGAGCGATAAGCAGAATCGCTATTACGCCCCGAAAACATCGCCACACAGCCAGGCGCTGCGCGGTATGGGCCGACGCAGAACAGCCTTAGCCTTTCACCGCCCCCGCGGTCAGACCGGCCACAATGCGCTGCTGGAAGATGAGCACCAGAATCACCAGCGGCACCGTCACCACCACCGAGGCTGCCATGATGGAGCCCCAGGGAATCTCGAAGGGCGTGGCCCCGCCAAACGAAGCAATCGCCACCGGAACGGTGCGCACGTTGTTGCCGATGGTGAAGGTCAGGGCAAAGAGGTACTCGTTCCAGGCGGCAATGAAGGCCAGCAGGCCGGTCGTGACCAGACCGGGGCCGGTCAGGGGCAGCATCACCTGAATCAGGGTCTGCATGGGGGAAGCCCCGTCCACATAGGCGGCCTCCTCGAGCTCCCGAGGCAGCCCACGAAAGTAGCCCGTCAAGACCCAGACCGTGAAGGGCAGGGTGAAAAGCAGGTACGAAAGAATCAGCCCGGCGTGGGTATTGAACAGACCCGTCTCGCGCAACAGCACAAACATCCCGGAAAGCACCGAGACCTGGGGAAACATGGTCATGGCCAGCACGATGTACAGAACTGCGTTTTTGGGTGGAAAGCGCAAGCGGCCCAGCGCGTAAGCGGCCAGCACCCCCAGCACCAGGCAGATCAGCGTGGCCCCACCGGCCACCAACAGGGAGTTGATCAGGTTCCGCCCAAACTCGGCCCCACTGAACACATTCTGGTAGTGCGTCAGGGTAAAAGGGGTAGGCAGGAAGCTGGGGTTTGAGCTAAACAGCGCATCGCTGGTCTTGAAGCTGCTGATGACAGCCCAGTAAAACGGAAACACGCTGTAAATCACAATAAAAACCACCAGCGCGTAGAACAGCACACGACCCATGTAGTAACCCAGACCTTTAGTCCTCACCGCGCACCCCCCGACCTGCTACGCGCATATACAGGAACACAAAGATGAAGATGATGACCAGGATGGCCACCGATACTGTGGATCCATAGCCCAGGTCCTGGAAGTCAATCAGGGTTTGGCGGTTGTAGATCGCCAGGCTTCGGGTGGCCGTGTTGACCCCCACCATCACAAAAATCACGTCGAACACCCGTAGGGCATCTAGCGTGCGAAAAATGAGCGCCACCACCAGCGCCGGAGTCAACAGAGGCAGGGTCAGGGTCCAGAACTGCTGCCACTTGCTGGCCCCGTCGATGTCGGCCGCTTCGTAGATGTCGGCAGGAATGAGTTGCAGACCCGCCAGCAGCAACAAAGCCATGAAGGGCGTGGTTTTCCACACGTCCACCGCGACCATGGCCCACAACACGGTGTTGGGGTTGGCCAGGAAGGCGATTTTGTTGGCTACCAGGCCGGTATTGACCAGGATCACGTTGATCACGCCGTAGATGTCGTTCAGCATCCACTGCCACATCTTGGCTGAGACCACCGTCGGGATGGCCCAGGGGATCAGGATGGCGGCCCGCACGATGCCCCGCCCCTTGAAGTTGGAGTGAATCACCAGGGCGATGGCCAGCCCCAAAACAGTCTCGAGGAAAACCGAAACAACAGTAAAGCGCAAGGTGTTCCAGAGGGCGCCCCTGAAGTCGGGGTCTTGCAGCAGAAAAATGTAGTTCTTGAAACCCACAAACTCGGTGGGCTCTACAAAAGAGATATCGGCCCGGTGAAATGAGTAATAGAACACCTGAGCCAGCGGGTAACCCGCCACGAAGGCTACTACCAGTAGCGTGGGCAGAACCAGCAGCCAGGCTAAACGGGTTTGCCGAACAGTGAGCATCTATATCCACCTCCACCCAGCCGACCTACACGTGCAGCTTGGCGATGTTTTCAAAAAGTACCGATACTATATCGGTTCCCATGGCCGTATTCCAAATTTGCGAAGGGAAGGACTCTGTGCTGCTGGGGCTACTTTATGAAAGAATGGGGCCGGATCTCCGACCCCATTCACCCACCAGACTATGCCGAGCGGTCTAGCGCAGAATGCGCCGGAAGGCGGCTTCCATATCCCGCACTGCCTGAGCAGCCGGCTTGCGTCCGGTAATGGCTTCGTGTACGCCAGTCCAGAAAGCTTCCGAAACCTGGTTGTAGCGGGCCCCGGCCACACCCGAAGGACGGCCTACCGCGTTCTGGAAGACCGGCAGAAGGTCTTTGAAGAAGGCGTTCTTAGCCAGCACCTGCGCGTCGTTGTAAAGGGCCGGACGGGTGGGCAGACGCGACAGGCTAATGGCGTTGTCTTTCTGGACTTCCACGCTGGTCAGGTATTTGACCAGGTCGGCTGCAACACGCTGGTTGCGCGAGTAGGTCGAGACCATGAGCTGCCAGCCACCCAGGGTAGCAGCGTTGCGGCCACCCGAGCCTGCTGGCAGTACGGTCACACCAATTTTGCCGCGCACTGCACTGCCTTCGCTCTGGCCCAGGCTGTAGGCGTAGGGCCAGTTGCGCATGAAGGCGGCGTTCCCGGACTGGAAGGCGTTGCGGGCTTCCTCTTCGGCGTAGCTGGTGACACCTGGAGGCGAGATACGGCCCACCCAACTGCGCACCATATTGAGCGCGGCAATGGCTTGGGGATTGTTAATGCTGATGCGACCGTCGGGTTCGACGATACGACCGCCTCCCATGGAGAAAATCCACTCCAGGGCATCGCAAGTAAGGCCCTCGTAGGCCTTGCCCTGCCAGACAAAACCCCAGAAGTCGCGGTTGCCGGCCTGGCGCTCACCAGCCTGAATGCGGGTGGCCTGCTGGTCGAGTTCTGTCCAGGTCTGGGGCGGACGCTGGAAGCCGTACTTTTGCAGCAGGTCGGTGCGGTAATACAGCAGACCGGCATCGGTGAAGAAGGGAATCGAGGTCAGCTTGCCGCGGATGGTGTTATTTTCCACGATGCGGGGGAAGAACTGGCTCAGCTCGGCCTCGGTGAAAAACTGTTTGAGGTCAGCGGCATGGGGGGCCACAATGCCTGGCCAGATCACGTCGATCATGTACACGTCGACGTCGGCGCTGCGAGCTGCCCAGTACTGCTGGTAGAGGGCCAGGCGGTCGTTGGTGTCGGCAGGTGAGTCGATATACTCAATTTTGTTGCCGGTTTTTTGAGCCCACTCCTCGGCCTTGGCTTTCATCCAGCGGCCGCCTTCACCTACGGCAGTCGAATCGCCCGCGACGCGAATGGTCACGCCCTGGGCAAAAGCCAGTCCGCCCACCGCCAGGGTCAGGGCCAATGCACCTGTTAGCCACTTCTTCATGTCTCCTCCTGTTTCGGTGGAAGTGCTTCCATCAATCGCCACAGAACAACGACTGACTGGTCCTTTTCTTTGGAAGAACTTCCAAGCGGAAGTCTACCCTAGACCCCTGGGCCTGTCAACCAAGCCGGAAGTTGGTGAATTCTCTGTACTGCAGGCAAAACAGCCCGAACCCATTCATCGGGCAGGGGCTTAATACCTTTGGTAAAGTTACAGTTTTTTGAGCGACTGTACCAACTGGCCCAGCACACCCTGGGCATCGCCGTAGAGCATGCGGGTGTTGTCGGCGTAGAACAGCTCGTTTTCCACCCCAGCAAAACCCTTGCCCTGTCCGCGTTTGATCACGATGGCGTTCCTGGCTTTGTCTACATCGAGGATGGGCATTCCGTACAGCGGGGAGCCTTTGCGGTGGGCGGCGGGGTTAACCACGTCGTTGGCCCCAATCACCACCGCTACGTCGGCCTGGGGGAACTCGGGGTTGATGTCCTCGAGGTCAAATAGCTTCTCGTAGGCCACACCGGCCTCGGCCAGCAGGACGTTCATATGGCCTGGCATGCGGCCTGCCACCGGGTGGATGGCAAACTTCACCTCGATACCCTTGGACTCGAGCACATCGGCCACCTCGCGCAGCTTGTGCTGGGCCTGGGCCACCGCCATGCCATAGCCCGGTACAAAGATGACCTTGGAAGCATAGGCCAGCATCACCGCAGCGTCCTCGAGGTCGATCGGCTTGAGGCTGCCCTTGACCTCGGCGGTCTCCTGCTCCACGCCGAAGCCCCCCACCAGCACGCTCCACAGGCTGCGATTCATGGCCTTGGCCATCAGTAAAGTCAGCAGGGTGCCCGCCGCCCCCACCACCGTACCGGCCACGATTAGGGCGGCATTCCCAATGGCAAACCCCTCAAAGCCCACCGCTAGCCCGGTAAAGGCGTTGTACAGCGAGATGACCACCGGCATGTCGCCCCCCCCGATGGGGAGGGTCATCAGCACCCCAAAGGCCAGGGCCAGCAAGAAGAAGAATAGAATGAGCCCACCAGCATCGTTACCGAGCAGGAACAGTCCCAGAATCACCGACCCAACCAGCACCGCCAGGTTAACCAGGCGCTGGCTAGGGAACTGTATGGGGCGGCTGGTCATCAGGCCCTGCAACTTAGCAAAGGCCACCAGGCTGCCGGTAAAAGAGACCGAGCCAATCAGGGCCCCCAGCACCGCCAGAGCCTTGAGGCCGGTACTGTCGAACTCGCCGCGCAAAAGCTCCACCGCGGCAATGGCGCCTGCGGCCCCCCCACCCATGCCGTTGTAGATGGCCACCATCTGGGGCATGTCGGTCATCTGCACCCGCTTGGCTGCAATCCAGGCCACCACCGTACCGATCACGATGGCCACAATCATCAGGCCAAGGTTATGCATGCCGGGCGTGAGAAAGGTCACCAGTGTAGCCGCCACCATGGCCACCCCAGCCCAGACCACCCCGCTGCGGGCGGTAGCGGGTGAGGACATACGCTTGAGGCCCAGGATGAACAGCAGGGCCGTCAGAAAGTAGACCAACTGAACGAAGTTTTCCACCGGCCTACTGACCCCCCTTCGGTTTGCGCTCGAACATCTCCAGCATCCGCTCGGTCACGGCATAACCCCCGGCGGCATTGGCCGCCCCCAGGATGACCCCGAAGAAACCGATGGCCTGCTCCAGAGGGGTCTCGGCATGGCCCAGCACCACCATGGCCCCCACCAGTACGATGCCGTGAATGAAGTTGGAGCCCGACATCAGGGGCGTGTGCAAGATGACCGGCACCCGGCTGATCACTTCATAACCGGTAAAAGCAGCCAGCAAAAAGATATAGATGGCAGCCCAAGTCGAATCCATGGTTATCCTCCCATAAGCGCCTTGGTGGGCGCATGTGCAATCTCGCCTTGATGGGTGAGCAAGGCTCCAGCCAGGATTTCATCGCTCCAGTCGGGTGCAAGCTGACCATCTTTGATCAGCAGCTTGGAAAGGTTGTACAGATTTTTAGCGTACATCTCGCTGGCGTGCAGCGAGATGGCGCTGGGTAGGTTCAACGGCCCCACAACTTTGACCCCGCCCACCTCGAGGGTCTCGCCAGGCCGGGTCAGCTCGCAGTTGCCCCCGGACTCCGCAGCCAGGTCCACCACCACTGCCCCGGGACTCATCCGCGCCACCATATCCTGGGTAATCAGAATAGGAGCCTTGCGTCCGGGAATTTGGGCCGTGGTGATGACGGCGTCCATACTGCCCACCTCCTTGGCCAGGGCTTCTTGCTGGAGTTTTTTCTCCTCCTCGGTGAGCTCACGGGCATAGCCCCCCTCTCCCTCGGCACTGATGGGCAGCTCGATGACCTTGGCTCCCAGCGACAGAGCCTGCTCGGCCGCGGCCTTACGCACGTCGTAGGCCCAGACGTTGGCCCCCAGGCGGCGGGCGGTAGCTATGGCCTGCAAACCCGCCACCCCCACCCCCATCACCAGTACCTTGGCCGGGCGGATGGTACCCGCGGCGGTGGTGAGCATGGGAAAGAAACGGCTGCTCTCGCGGGCAGCGATGAGTGTGGCCACATAGCCAGCCACCGTGGCCTGGGAGGAGAGCACGTCCATGCTCTGGGCCCGGGTGATGCGGGGGATAAGTTCCATGGCCAGCGCGGTCAGCCCGCATCTGGCCATGGCCCGAACCCGCTCGAGGTTGCGATGCGGTGCCATCAGGCCCACCACAACGGCACCGGCCCCCAGCTGCTGCAAATCGGGCTCCTCCAGAGGCTGTACGGTGAATACCACCTGAGCCCCTTTGAATAGCTGATCCCGGGGGACCATCTCGGCGCCAGCATTTCGGTAGGCCTCGTCGGAAAAGTAAGCCTCGGCTCCTGCACCGGCCTCGAGCCTCACGCTCCAGCCATCCTTGAGCAAACGGCCCACCACTTCCGGGGTGAGTGCCACCCGGCGCTCACCCGAGGCAGTTTCTTTGGGCACTGCGATCTGAACCATCCAACCTCCTCGAAAATGGGCCAGTTATTCTGATAAAACCCAGTCCGCTGGAAGTATACCAGTGCAGTCATGGGAGGCAACAACCCTTCGATCCTCGATATTGACCCTCTCTCTGCTGGGCCAATACAATCGCTGCGTTCGAACACGGAGCCAGTATGGACTTCAAAGACAAAGTCGTCGTTGTGACCGGGGGTGCCTCTGGCATGGGCAGGGCCACCGCTTCGGAGTTTGTCAAAGCAGGGGCCAGCGTGGTGGTGGTGGACCGCAACGAACCCCTGGCCCGGCAAACGGCTGCCGAGATCGGAGCCCAGGCCAGGGTGGGCGATGTGAGCAGCTCAGCTTTCTGCGACGCGGTGGTGGCCGAGACTGTGCGCACCTGGGGTCGTCTGGATGTGCTGGTGAACGCTGCGGGCATCATCGTACGGGCCAGCGGCGAAAACACCAGCGACGAGCAGTGGAACCGCATCATGGCCGTAAACGTGAGCGGCACCTTTTTTATGTGCCGGGCCGCCATAAGGGCCATGAAGCCCCAGGGCTTTGGCTCCATCGTCAACTTTGGCTCGATCTGGGGCGACCTGGGGGCCTCGGGCGTGGCCGCCTACTGTGCCAGCAAGGGCGCTGTACACAACCTCACCCGCGCCCTGGCCCTCGAGCATGCCAAAGACGGCCTGCGCATCAACGCAGTCTGTCCCGGTGAGGTGCATACCCCCATGCTCCTCTCCGAACGCGCGGAGCCGATCACCCCCGAGCTCCTGCAACGCCTGGCCGACACCGTGCCGATGGGCCGCCTGGCCGACCCGGTCGAAATTGCCCACTTGGTGCTCTTTTTGGCCTCCGATAAGGCCCGCTACATGACCGGTTCGCTGGTGTTGGTCGACGGAGGCTTTGCCGCCAGATGACGGGGTGGTCGGAACCTCGAGCTAACATTCAGATACCATGGAGTACCGCAACCTGGGACGAACCGGCGTGAAGATTGCACCGCTGGCGCTGGGCACCGATAACATCCTGAACCCCACCCCCGAGGACGAGTCCAAACGCATGATTCTGAGGGCACTGGATGCAGGCATCAACCTGATCGACACCTCCAACAGCTACCGCCAGGGCCAGGCCGAGCGGGTGATTGGCGAGGTACTACGCGAAAGCGGAAGACGCGACCAGGTGCTGATCGCCACCAAGGCCCACTACCCCACCGGCCCCGGCCCCAACGACCGGGGCAACTCGCGCTTGCACCTGATACGGGCCTGCGAAGACTCGCTGCGGCGGCTCAAAACCGACCACATCGACCTGTACCAGCTGCACCGCCCGGTCTTCGATATGCCCATCGACGAGACCCTCTCGGCCCTGACCGATCTCGTACGGCAGGGCAAGGTACGCTACATTGGCAGCTCAACGGCTCCGGCCTGGAAGGTGCTCGAGGGCATTCTGGTGAGCGAACTGAAGGGTTATGTGCGCTTCGTTTCCGAGCAACCTCCCTACAACCTGCTGGACAGGCGCATCGAGAATGAGCTGGTTCCCATGGCCCAGGCCTACAATCTGGCCCTTTTGACCTGGTCGCCCCTGGCCATGGGCATGCTGGCTGGACGTTATGCCGACGAGAACATCCGCCCGGAGGGTTCGCGGGCCAGCCTGCGGGGGGGGATCTATGCCGAGCGGGTCACGCCCAAAGCTGTGCAGATGGGCAACCGCTTCGTGAAGCTGGCCCAGGAAGCCGGGCACGACCCTGCCCGGCTAGCCATCCTGTGGACCAAGGACCAGCCTGGCATCACCGCGCCCATCATCGGTCCCAAAAGCGTGGCGCAACTGGAGCACCTCTTGCCCGTGCTGGACATGAAGCTGCCAGAAGACCTCCGGGCCGCCTGCGACGCACTGGTTCCCCCCGGCAGCGCCGTCGCCAACTTTCACAACTCTGCTGCGTGGATGAAGATGCAACTGGATGTTGGCTGAAAGGGATGGCGACGGTTCAGCAGATCGTGCTTCGTAAATTGCCGATGACCCGACAGCCCTCATGCACGACGCATAGCCCATAACGCCTGCATGATGCCGTTGGGTCTATCATGCGGAGAGGAGGAGCAATATATGCGCAAATGGACTTGGATTGTTGCGGTGCTGACGCTAAGCGGCACAGCCTGGGCCAGATGCGACCACCCCTATTTCCCGGTGCGCGAGGGCTGGACCTGGAAGTATCAATCCAGCCTAGATAACTCGAGCTATACCGTCCGCATCGAGAGCGTCAGCGCCAGTGGCTTCATCCAGCGTCAGACCTTCGAAAACCTAAGCTTCGAATCCCGCTGGCGCTGCGATAGCAAAGGTCTTACCCAGCTCGAGTACGTCCAGCCACAGGGCCTTCAGGGGGTGCAGATGAACCTCAAAACCCGCAAGGCCAGCGGGGTGGCGATTCCCCAGGTCATGCGGGTGGGCACTACCTGGACCTACAGTTACGAGGTGAGTGGTGAGGCTAAGCAGCAGAACCTGACCCTGCAGGTTGAGCAAAGCGTCACGGCCAGCAACAAGGTGCTCGGGCAGGAAAGCGTAACCGTACCGGCTGGGCGCTTCACTGCCTTCAAGGTTGAGAGTATCCTGACCACCAAAGGCAGCATGACGATTGCCGGGCGCAAAATGCCGGTTAACCACACCGTCAAAACCTTTTCCTGGTATGCCCAGGGGGTGGGGCTGGTCAAGAGCCAGTTCGAGGGAGGCCGCAGCGAACTTGTGAGCCTAAAACGCTAGCCAGAACCACACACCCAGGGCAAACAAGGCCGCCAACCCCAACACCACCCGGAAGAGCAACACCAGATAAGCGGCCCCAAAGAAGAGTACCGCGCCCATACCGGCCAGCCAGGCCCCGGCAACCGACAGGTGACGGGCGATTCCATCCAGAAATCCCGGGAAATCTACCCGAATACGCATCAAGTTTTTGTCCAGGCTGGGGTCAATGGTCTGGTTGGCAAGGGTAAAGGCCAGCCAGGCCAGCAGCGCCCCCAGCACCACTAGGATGCCGCCCAGGAGCTCGAGCCACAGCGCCGAGGAAGGGTTCGCTTTCATACCCGTTAGGATAAGCAAACCATGTCTGCTGCTGCTCGAGTCTTCGCCGTGCTGCTTCTGGCCTACTTTCTGTCCTACTTTTTTCGTGCGGCCAACGCCGTTATCTCGCCTGACCTAAGGCAGGATCTGGGGCTCTCCTCGGCCCAGCTGGGTCTGATGACCAGCCTGTTTTACCTGACCTTTGCGCTGGCCCAACTGCCCTTGGGTTCGCTGCTGGACCGCTACGGCCCTCGCTTCGTACACCCCGCCCTGATGCTGCTGGGGGCCGGAGGTGCCCTTATCTTCGCCGGTGCCCAGGACTTCATCTCCCTTTCGGTGGGGCGCGCGCTGCTGGGCATTGGCTTCGCAGCAGCGCTGATGGGAGCGCTCAAAGCATTCTCCTTGTGGTTCCCGGCCAGCCGCTATGCCAGTGTGAGCAGCCTGTATGTGGCGATTGGGGCCTCCGGGGCTATTGCCGCCTCCTCGCCGCTAGCCTGGCTCAAAGAGCAGATCGGCTGGCGGGGGGTGTTTGAGTGGGGGGCGCTGGTGATCGTGGTGGTTGCCATCGTTGTGGCCCTATGGGTTCGCAACACACCGCAGGGAACCGCGCTCCCCCACAGTGCCCAGACGGGCCATGCCGCCCAGATCTGGCGCAGCAGCCAGTTTTGGCGTGTGGGTTGGTTGAATTTCATGGTGGGGGGCGGGTTTCTGGCCTGGCAGACGCTGTGGGGTGGAGACTTTTTGTTCAAGGCACGCGGGCTGGGGAGCCTCGAGGTGGGCGGCGTGCTGTTTGCCTTCTCGCTCTCGGCCGTGCTGGGCTTTTTGCTATGTGGCCCCCTGGCCGACCGCTTTGGCCTTCCCAGGGTGCTGCTCTCTGCCAGTATCTGCTTTACCCTAGGGCCTGCCCTGCTGGCCTTGTGGCCCCAGATGCCCATCGCGGGGGTGTACGTGTGCTACGTGCTGATGGGCTTTTGCGGCGCTTTTAATATTCTGGCCTTATCCCAGGCCCGGCTGAGCTTTCCCACCGAACTCACTGGGCGGGCCGTTACGGCCATCAACTTCATGGGTTTTATGGGGGTGTTTTTGCTGCAGTGGGGTATGGGCATCGTACTGGGGGTTTCGGGCTATTCGGTGGCCCTGTTGCTCTGGGTGGGGTTGTTGGTGCTGGCGGTGGCGGGCTATGCCCCAATGGCGCTGAATAAAGAGGCCGCTGGGGCAAATAGAAATCTTTAGCCATAGCTCATAGCCAGGCAGGGGGCAGAGGGTATGCTACAGCCATGTCCAGATTTGTTTCGGTATTGGTACTGGCAACTGCTCTGCTTTCCGCCTGCAACAACCCGCCCCCACCTCCTCCCGCCATCTCGGTGCAGATCAATCCGCCCGGCCCATTCAACCTGACCGTCGGGCAAAGCCTTAGCCTCAGCGCCCAGGTTCGCAACACCTCCAACACCGCCGTCACCTGGAGCAGCAGCAATTCCAACGTTGTGACGGTTAGCAACGGGCTGGTCAATGCGGTGGGCGTAGGCAACGCGCTCGTGCGTGCCACCAGCCAGGCCGATTCCAGCAAGAGCGCCTCGGTGAGCATTACCGTGAGCGCTCCGCCCCAGCCCAGCCCCGGCAGCATCAGCGGGACGGTTCGTATCGCGGCAACGGCTGAAACCCAGACGGCTCGCTTCGTGCCGGGGGAAATCATCGTGCGCTTCAAACCGAGTGTGATCCTGCAATCGGTCGAGACCCTTTCGGTCGGGGGTGTTAGCCTCCAGCGGCTGCGCTCCTTGAGTCTGGAAAATACCCATCTGTACCGAGCTACCCTTGATAGCACCGGCACGCTGGCGGCAGTGGCAGCGCTGAAAGCCAGGAGCAATGTGGTATATGCCGAGCCCAACTTTATTCTCGAGCCCCTCCTCACTCCCAACGACCCCCGCTACCCTGAGCAGTGGCACTACGGGGCCATCCGGCTACCGGAAGCCTGGGATATAGAGACCGGCAGCAACTCGGTTCGCGTGGCGGTCATAGACAGCGGGATTTTCTCGGCCCACACCGACCTGGCCAGCAAGCTGCTATCCGGCTACGACTTCGTAAGCGATGCTTCTATCGCCGGCGATGGCGATGGCCGCGACCCCAACCCCGAGGACACCGGCAGCGGTAGCGACTTCCACGGAACCCACGTGACCGGCACCGTCGGGGCTGCTTCCAACAACGCCACCGGCGTGGCTGGGGTGAGCTGGGGCGCACGGCTGGTGCCAGTGCGCGCCCTGAGCAGCGAGGGGGGCACCCTGGCCGATGTGGCCGATGCCCTGCGCTGGGCCGCGGGCCTCGGCGTGGCCGGGGTTCCAGCCAACACCAATGCTGCCGAGATCATCAACCTGTCGCTGGGTGGACAGGTTACCTGTGCCCCTGCTTCGACCATGCAGCAGGCCATCAACGACGTGCTGGCTGCCGGCAAGATAATCGTTGTGGCCGCCGGAAATTCCAACGCAGAGGCTAGTACCTTCACACCAGCTGGTTGCAGCGGGGTGATTACCGTGGGGGCCACCGACCGCAGTGGAAACCGTGCCTTCTACTCCAACTACGGCCCCCGCATCGATGTGATGGCCCCTGGGGGTGATACCCGCAACAACCCTTCCAACGGCGTATTGAGCACCATCAACAACAACAATTATGGCTTCAAGCAAGGCACCTCGATGGCCGCGCCCCACGTGGCCGGGGTGCTGGCCCTGATGAAAAGCCGCAAGCCTGACCTGACCCCCGGCGAGGCCCTGACCATCCTCAAGGAGACCGCCCGGCCCCTGAGCGCCAGCCAGTGCAACCGGCCCAGCGGCAGCGATTGCGGCGCAGGATTGATTGATGCTAAGGCCGCGCTGGATCGCCTGGCCGCCCCACCAGCCCCTGCCCTCAGCCTGACCGCTGCGCCCGCCAGCCTGAGCCTGAATCCTGGGGGCAACGCCACCATCAATATTGGGGTGAACCGCAGCAACTTTAGCGGCCCAGTGACCCAAACCCTCGTCGGACAACCTAGCGGAATTGCAGGTTCTTTCAATCCCAATCCCACAAGCGCAAATGGCGCCCTCAGCCTGAGTGTTAGCAGTGGTGTAAGCCCTGGAAGCTACACGCTGGTGATTAGCGGCAATGGAGGGGGCGCTTCAGCCGAAACCCGCATCCTCCTGAACGTGACGCAGCCCCAGACCCCACCCCCACCTACTGCTTCGCTCAACGGAACACTCCTGACCTTATTTGGCGTATCCGGTGGCACCATACTGTGTGCTGAGGAAATTACAATCACACAAAACATTCTTTCCTCGCCGTTCAACTTCCCCAACCTACCCGCCAACCGCCAGTACCGGCTCCAGGGCTGGAAGGATGTGAACGGTAACAATCAGACCGATGCCGGCGACCTGTTCGCCTGGTACACCGAAGGGGGTCAGGTGGCCTTGCTGAGCGTGTGGCGCAGCAACCTACAGCTGGTGCTCGAGCCTTACGTGGCACCCCAGCCGGCCCCCCTTCCCGCCCAGCTCTTTCCCCGGTGCAGCCCCTAGCGGTGGTACGGCTCGCCTTTCTTGAGGGTCTCGA
>Ga0209721_1001060_pt1 | contig 21832 bp, 18 predicted proteins | sample TshhotsprinmetaG_FD_184139 | JGI IMG/M metagenome (GOLD analysis project Ga0209721, IMG submission 184139) | Hot spring microbial communities from South Africa to study Microbial Dark Matter (Phase II) - Tshipise hot spring metaG (SPAdes)... | ecosystem: Environmental > Aquatic > Thermal springs...
GGTCATATTCAGACCAGTTCTTGATACGGTATACTCTCTTCGGGCGTGAGGGTGTGGTTTTGTGTTTTGGCATAAACCAAACTTACACGATCACGCTCTCTTCGTCAACTATTCATGCACCAACGCCGTCTGGAATCGTAAGCTCCGCCAAGACGCCCCCGATCTCTTGAAGCAGATCGCTGGCCAACACAGCCGCGGAGGTTTCAGCGGCCCCGAGCGCGTTGAGGCCGGCCTGAGCGTGAATCCACGCTCCGGCCACTGCCGCTTCGAACGCCTCCATCCCTTGGGCGCGCAACCCGACGATCAGCCCAGCCAACACATCCCCCGTGCCGGCGCGAGCCAAGGCTGGCGTAGCAAACGGCAAGACCGCCACCCGCCCATCCGGCGCCGCTATCACCGTGAACGCCCCCTTCAACACCACCACGTGACCCCAGGCTTCAGCATATCGAGCGGCCACAGCATTCCGATCGGCTTGGATCTCTTCTTTGCTTAGGCCGGTGAGGATGGCCATTTCGCCGGGGTGAGGGGTCAACACCGTTTGAGCCGGCAGCTTCTTCGGCCAATCGGGCAAGCGGACAAGCAACTTCAGCCCATCGGCATCCACCACCAACGGCGGCAAGGACAGGTTGCCATTGAGCAGCGTGCTCAAGAACTGCTCGGTCGTCTTCTGCAATCCGAAGCCACAACCGATCAACATGGCTGCGGCATGGCCCAGATTCTGTCTGATCACCTCAGCAGCCTGAGCCGAGATGAAGCCGTCTTGGTGGGGCAATAGCAGCCAAGTGGCTTCCGGCAGATGGCCGGCCAAGGCGGCGTGCAACGGGGCCGGCAGGGCCAACGTCACCAAACCCGCACCCACCCGATAAGCGGCCATTGCTGCCAGATAAGCCGCGCCGGTATAAGGAACCGAGCCGACCACCAACAGCGCCGTGCCAAACGTACCCTTATGAGCATCCAACGGGCGCGGCGGCAGGCGATCGGCCACCCACGCCGGCTCAGGGATGAATCGTTTGACCTTCTCCAGAGCGGGCAGATCGGGAGGTAACCCGATGTCCACTACCTGTAGATCGCCCACCAACGAGAAGGCCGGCAACTTCAACAACCCCTGCTTAACACAGGCCATAGTCAACGTTAAATCTGCCTTTAGGCACTCGTCGGCCGCAGCACCGCTATCGCAATCCACCCCCGAAGGGCAATCCACGGCCACCACAAACAGCTCATCAGCAAGGGTATCCAAGATCGCCCGCGTTTTCCGGAGTACGGCAGCCATCTCCTCCTTGAGCGGCAGACGAACCCCGGTGCCCAACAGCCCATCCAACAGGACATGGCTGTTCTCAAGAAAAGAACGCAATTTTTCTTCTTGAGGATCGTCCTCGATAAGCAAGACCTTTTGATTCCTCATCAACAAGCGGTTCACCAACTCATCCTCTCTTGACCGCCGAACGCAGATTGCTCGAACATTCCAGCCGGCCCGAGCCAACTGCTCCAATGCGACCAACGTATCTCCCCCATTATTGCCTGGCCCCGCCAAGCCAACCGCACTCCGCCAACTATACTTCTGACCCAGAGCTAGAAGCGCCCCTGCCACGCCGCAGCCGGCATTCTCCATCATCTGAGCATAACTCAACCCACGTGCATCCGCTTCCTGCTCAATCGCTTTCATCTCGGCCACGCTGACTAATCTCTTCATAGCCACCTCATTGCGGTATAAGCTTTCTATGGAGATTTTTTGTATTATAACAAGGACTTTCGTTTGCAACTTTTCCATGACATCATGGGGAGTGGCTTAAAAATGGGCTAAAATAGAGACATGATAGAATGTCCACTCCCTAATCACTTATAAGTCATCCCCATCAGATTCTTGGTCATAATAATGCCCATCTCGTCCCGATTCTTCGCCCGCAAACAGGAGCATGTATGCAGCGACATGATCTTTTCCCCAGGCCAATGGTTGTTATTCTAGGGGCTTTTGTTCTTCTGTATATTGCTTTCAATCTCATTCGACCCGGAGGCAGTGAATTCATCCGTGTATTAAATGCGAATATTGTCATTCTTCTCTCGATTGCTACGGTCATACTGGCTATTTCCGTATGGGGTGAATTGGGGAACAGTAGAGAATGGTTCCTCTGGTACGGTCTGACACTGGGATGGGGAATGTGGGCAATCGCCGAAACATACTGGGGAATCCTCTCCTTGCTTCAAGCTGACATTCCCTATCCTTCATGGGCCGATGGATTATGGCTGCTTGGATACCTTCCAATGTATGCCGTGCTGATTGCCCGCCTCCGCTCGTTGCCACGCTTTGTTTACCATCCCCAGCGACAAATGGTTTGGCTGCTAGCGATCATGATTTTCATCATCTGGATCACGATCGCCATCCTCGTCCCTAACCTTCAAGGGTCCCGAGCAGAATCACCGATCGTACAGTTTCTTAATATCGCTTACCCTCTGTCCAATCTAATCCTGATCATTTTGGTGCTGCGCCTTTTGATCATCTACCAAGGAGGGAGATATGAGTCAGCTTGGTTATGGATCGCCTTGGGATTTTTGCTCTTCGCCATTGGCGATCTCAACTTTTCCTACGCGGTTACGGCCGGCCTATACTACCCAAACGGACAGGCCAACTTGCTGAGCACCCTAGGCGCCGAAGTGCCTTACAATTTGTCGTATCTAGCCTGGTGCGTCGGCTTGATCGCCTTCCGCTCCATTCAACGCTCGTATCAGCCACCTGTCACTCAACGCCATCTCACCCCCGTACCGAATGCTCACTTCCTGATATTCACCAAGGGAGACGATACAGTCATTGAGGTGAGCGATAACTTCTTTCGCTTCTTCCCTGTAATAGCGATTGCCGGAAAACGTCTCTCTGACCTATTAGGCATATCCCGCCAAGAAGAGAATTCACTCCTTCAAGAACTCAAAACAAACCATATTCTCAGAGAGCGCCAGGTGAGCATACGCACCCCCTCCGGCAGACAACCGGCCTACCTTTCTGGAGTCCGGGTCCTCAATCCCCAGGGCGAATATGCTGGCGCCACGTTTGTCGTCCGTATTTTCGCAGATGATGATCTCGATCAAGTCTTATCCCAAGAGCAAAAAGGGGGTTTGCAATTTGTGTTAGGCGCTACTGGCGTCGAGCAGAGCGAACAAGAGGCCATCAAACACTTGTTGGCCGGCTATTATGCTCTACTGCTCCAAACCTTCTATAATCACATCAATTCTCAATTTGGGATGAGCTTGCTCGCTTCGTTCCTTGAAGAACTCCAGTCGGTAGCCAATCAACATCGCCTATCGCTATCCTTTCCCGCCATCTCGATCGAAGAAACCACCCCTCTTTCTTTGGGTGAATTTCGAAGTGCCCTTCACCAAGTCTTCGATCACGCCAAGGCCTTCATGCTGCGCTTGACCGATGAGAACAGCATGAATGAATTGCTGCGCCGGGCACGAGCACAGATCGACCAAAGTGTGTTGAAAAATGTGCTCTACTTCGAGATGGTGGAGGAACGCTGAAGCCATCGGCTACGTTCCTTGCTTCGGACATCTTTCCACCCATCTCAACTTCCGGATGTATTACTAGATCACTATGTTTGAAACCCTCGCCTCTCGCCTGAATCATATCTTCGATCAACTTCGCCGGCGCGGCAAACTCACCGAAGCGGATGTGGATGCTGCGCTGCGTGAGGTGCGCTTGGCCCTGCTCGAAGCCGATGTACATTTCAGCGTCGTGAAAACATTTCTGGCCCGAGTGCGAGAACGGGCAGTTGGCGCCGAAGTTTCGAAGGCCTTGAACCCTGGCCAACAAGTGATCAAGATCGTTTACGAAGAATTGATCGCTTTGCTCGGAGAACCGGCCCCGCTCAATCTCACCGGCCCCAAACCTCGGGTTATCTTGATTGCCGGCTTGCAAGGATCGGGCAAAACCACCACGGCCGGCAAACTCGCCCGTCTCCTGCGCTCACGTGGCGAACGGGTGATGCTGGTGGCCGGCGATCCCTATCGGCCGGCGGCCGTCACCCAACTGCAGCAGCTCGGCCAGCGCCTGGACGTGCCAGTAGAATCCGATCTCTCCCTCTCTCCGCCGGAGTTGGCAGCCCGCACCCTAGAGAAGGCCCAGAAAGGCGGCTACACCGTAATGATCGTGGATACCGCCGGCCGCTCTCAACTCGATGAAGCGCTCATGCACGAGCTGCGTGCCATCGCTGAAAAGGTACAGCCGATAGACGTCCTGCTGGTGGTGGACGCGATGACCGGCCAAGAAGCCCTGAATATCGCCCAAGGGTTCCGCCAAGCTGTTCCGATCACCGGCCTGATCATGACCAAAATGGACGGCGACGCGCGCGGTGGAGCGGCTATCTCGATTCGGTCGGTGACCGGTGTGCCGATCAAGTTCCTGGGCGTGGGCGAAAAACTCGACGCCATCGAAGCTTACGATCCCAGACGTCTGGCGTCACGCATCCTAGGGATGGGAGATGTGATTGGGCTGATTGAAAAAGCCGAAGCAGCTTTCGACCTCGCCCAGGCCGAGAAGACCGCTGAACGTCTGATGAAGGGTCAATTCACACTGGAAGACTTCCTAGAACAGATGCGACTGATGAAGAGGATGGGCCCCCTGGCGCAGATCCTGGAGATGTTGCCCGGCGATCTAGGAAAATCTGCCCGCCAAGTGGACCCGAAAGAAATCGAACGCAACTTCAAGAAGTCAGAAGCCATTATCAATTCAATGACTCCCGAAGAGCGCCGTAACCCTGACATCTTGAACGCATCCAGGCGTCGGCGTATTGCGGCCGGCTCAGGAACTCAGGTGCAAGACGTGAATCGGCTGATCAAGCAATTCCGCGAGGCGCAAAAAATGATGAAAATGCTCCAGAAGGCCGGGCCGCGAGGTGTGGGCCGGCTCTTCGGTTAGGGCGATCCCTATTGAGCAGGTAGGCCACTCATCTTAGAGCTCAGCCAAACGCCACGGGTATCTTCCCTCGCTCCCTTGAGATTCCAACACATCAAAAAGCCCCCACGTTTGGCAACGTGGGGGCGATGCTCAACGAATTTTGAACATCTGGGTGAGCTTCATGGCCAGGTTCAGATCGCCGGCTAGCTTGATCTTGCCCTCCATAAAGGCCTTCATGCCATCCAATTCGCCGGTGAAGATTTTGATGTAGTCAGACGAGTCGGCCGAGAGGGTCATGCGTGGGGAGGGATGCTCTCCTTGGTATACAGTGCACTTGCCGTCTTTGATCTCGGCATACCAGTTGCCGGCCTCGCTGCCGGTGAATTTGAACTGGATCACGGCCTCCAGGCCGGGGGCTTTATCGGGCAGGAAGGCTGCCGGCATTTTGGACATTAGATCTGCAATCGTGAGAGGCATAGTCGTCATCTCCTTTTATCGGTGTCTAGTTTTGTAGGTTCTCAAAAATGGCCGCCGCACCCATGCCGCCGCCGATGCACATGGTTACCATTCCGTACCGAGATTTGCGCCGCGCCATTTCATAGATTAGTTGAACGGTGAGTTTGGTGCCAGTGCAGCCCAACGGATGCCCTAGGGCAATGGCACCGCCATTCACGTTGATCTTGCTGTCATCCAACTCCAGCAAACGGATAACGGCCAAGGACTGGGCGGCAAAGGCCTCGTTCAACTCGATCAGATCGATGTCCTGGATCGAGAGGCCGGCCTGCCTGAGCGCTTTGGGAATGGCTTCCACCGGGCCGATGCCCATGATCTCAGGAGGAACACCTGCTACCGCAAAGGTCACGAAGCGCGCCAGCGGTTTTAGCCCCAGGCGAGCCGCCTTTTCGGCGGACATGACCATGACCATAGCCGCCCCATCGGACATCTGGGAGGCGTTCCCAGCGGTTACTGTGCCTCCTTCCTTGAAGGCCGGCTTGAGCTTGGCCAGGGCTTCCATGCTGGTATCGCCGCGCGGACCTTCATCGCGCCGCACCGTAAAGCGACGGGTGTTGACTTGGCCTTCAACATACTCAACGATCTCGACATCCACCGGAACGATCTCCGGATCGAACAGACCGCTTTCTACGGCCCGGGCCGCTTTTAGGTTGCTCTGAAGAGCAAAGGCATCTTGATCTTCGCGGCTAATATGATATTTCTCGGCTACGTTCTCCGCAGTCAGGCCCATGTTGGTGTAGTAATGCGGCAGTTCCTGGGCAAAGTACGGATTGGGGGAGAACTTGTAGCCCGTCATGGGGACCATAGACATCGACTCGACGCCACCGGCAATGCCTGCCTCGATCTCACCTGTCATGATACGATGGGCTACATGAGCAATCGACTGCACGCCCGAGGAACAGTAACGGTTGATGGTCTCGGCCGGCACAGAATAGGGCAGGTTGGCGCGCAAGCCGATCATACGCGCCATGTTCATGCCCTGCTCTCCTTCTGGAAAAGCGCAGCCGACGACCAGGTCTTCGATCTCGGCCGGGTCCAAGCCGGGGGTGCGTTTCAGCAAGGCGCAGACGGTCAGAGCGGCCATCTCATCCGGGCGAACGGTGACCAACCCGCCGCGCTTGGCTTTTCCCACCGGCGTGCGAACAGCGCTGACAATAACCGCTTCTCTCATGGGTTCACTCCTCTCAAGCTTATCGTGGCATGGCTTAGTTGCGCAACGGCTTCCCGGTCTGCAACAGGGCCCACATGCGAGCTTGGGTCTTTTCCTCGCCACACAGGGAGAGGAAAGCCTCGCGCTCTAGATCAAGGATGTATTGTTCATCCACCCAAGTCGGTCGGCTGAGCATACCACCTGACATAACGTATGCCAGCTTGGTGGCAATGTGCAGGTCATACTCGGTGATGTACTTGCCCTGAGCAAACGTCCAGGCGCCGATCTTCAGGGCGCCGAACATATCGCGACCCGGAGCATAGATCAATTCTGGTGCAGGCGGACGGTAGCCGGCGGCCGCCATATGCATGACTTCACGCTTGGCTTCGGCCAACAAGTAATCACGATTCATCACCACCCGATCGCAAGGGCCGAGAATGCCCATGCTCCGCGCTTCTTCAGCAGAGGTGGCTACCTTGGCTTGGCCGATCTGCAGGAACGCCCGCTGAAAGAACGGCAAAACCTCGGCATTCTCGGTCTTCATGGCCGGGTTGACGATGCGCCGTAGGATCTCCTTGGTGCCGCCGCCGGCCGGGATCACGCCGGCGCCGACTTCTACCAGGCCGATGTAGGTTTCGGCTGCAGCCACAACGCGTGGAGCGTGCATGGTGATCTCACAACCGCCGCCCAGAGTCAAGCCGGCCGGCGCCACAACCACCGGCTTGGGGAAGTAGCGGATGCGCATGTTCAAGTCCTGGAATTTTTTCACGGCAGCTTCTAGCTGATCCCACATCTTTTGCTGGGCTGCCATGACCACCATGAACAGATTGGCTCCAGCCGAGAAGTTTTCGGCCTCGTTGCCGATCACCAAACCGTCAAATTCGCGTTCCACTCGATCCAAGGCTTCGAGGGTGATGTTGAAGATATCGTCGTCGAGGGCGTTCATCTTGGTGTGAAATTCCACCAGGGCCACGCCATCGCCGATATCGTAGAGGGAAGCGCCGAGGTTCTGGGCGATCAGTGTCTTGGGACGACGGAAGTTCTTGAGGACGATCACGCCGGTCGGTCGTTCGATCGGCACGTATTTCCTCTTCGTCACATCATACACGCCGATCTTCTCGCCATCTTGGTATTGGTAAAAGGTTTCGAAGCCGGCCTCCAGCATATCCTCCACCCAACGCGTCGGCGGATAGCCTTCGGCCTTCATGCGTCCGACCATTTCGCGCACGCCAAGCGCGTCCCACGTCTCAAAGGGGCCGGCCTCGCGCATAAAGCCCCAACGCATGGCGTCATCAATCGGTTTGGGCGTATCGGCCACTTCGGGGAGAACGGAGGAAACGTATTGGAAACTCTGCAGCGTCAAGGCCCGAACCAAACGGCCAGCTTTATCGTCCGAATCCATCATCACCCTCAGGCGATCGGACAACGATTCCAGGTCCTTTGCCTTGGCCACCGATTCGAACTGCGGTTTGCTTGGTGGAACGTGTTCTAACGTCTTCAAATCAAGCGGCCAGAATTCCTTTTTGCCGTCTACCAAAACTTCTTTGTAGAAGCCGATTCGAGTCTTGTTGCCCAACCAGCCTCGTTCTACCATGGTGCGGATCAGCTTGGCCGGTGCCTCGGCTTGCAGGTATTTCTGTGCCAGTTCGTCGTGGGGGATCAAGGGCGCCAGATTCCTGCCCACATGCTCCCAAACATCAATGCCCACTAGATCGATCAGGCGGAAGGTGGCCGTCTTGGGATTGCCGATCAGGGGACCGGTGATCAGGTCTACTTCCTCCACGGTGTAGTCATTTTTGAGGAAGTAGTTCATAGCAAAGGCTGCCGTGCCGAAGGCCACCCGATTTCCAATGAAGTTGGGCGTGTCCTTGCAAAGGACGATCCCTTTGCCCAGGCAATGTTCGCCGAACCAGGCGATGAACTCGGTCACTTCCTCTAGCGTATCGGACGTGGGGATGATTTCGAGCAACTTGAGGTAGCGCGGCGGATTGAAGAAGTGGGTGCCGAGAAAGTGCTGTCGAAAGCTCTCAGAGCGCCCTTCGGCTATGGCGTGGACAGGAATGCCCGAGGTATTGGTGCTGACGATACAGGTCGGTTTGCGAACCTGGTCAATGCGGGCCATCAGGTCGCGCTTGATCTTGAGGTTTTCCACCACAGCCTCGATCACCCAATCGGCCTGGGCAACTGCCTCGAAATCATCCTCCAGGTTGCCCAACGTGACCAGGGCTTTCAGGCTATTGTCCATCAGGTTCGCCGGGCGAGCTTTCAGGCAGCGCTCCCATCCTTCGTTGACAATCTTGTTGCGCGCTGCGCGATCGGTAGCCGGCGCGTCTTTCGGAACAATATCCAGCAAGGTCACGCGAACCCCAACATTGGCTAGGTGGGCAGCTAGAGCGGCGCCCATCGTCCCGGCGCCGAGGACTACGGCTTTGTTGATCTGATACTTCATAGTTGCTCTCCTTTCGTGGGTACACAGGGAGAGCTGCCTGAAGGGCCACTGGCCCGTTCACAGCTCCCCTCCCCGTCCATGACCACCTATCTCAGTTCCGCTCCGGTGTAGCCCAAAATTTGCCTGGCTACCACCAAGCGATTGATCTGACCGGTGCCCTCGTAAATGTCGGTGATCTTAGCATCACGGAACCATTTTTCGGCCAGGAACTCGCGGCTGTAGCCGAGCGGGCCGAGGAGCTCGACCACTTTTTGGGTGATCTTGGTGCATACGTCGCCGGCTTTGACTTTGCTCATGGACGACTCGAGGGCGTTGGGATGTTTATTGTCGGCCATCCAGACGGCGCGCAACACCATTAGCCAAGCTGCGCGCAGCATGATCTCACACTCTATGACTTCACGTTCGATGTTGGTCAGTTTCTGACGCGGCAAACCATAGCGAATGGTGATGCCATGCTCGGTCAGTTTCTCTTTCAGAAATTCAAGAGCAGCGCGCGCAACGCCGAGACCAGAGGCAGCCACTAAGGGACGCGTGGCATCAAAGGTGACCATGGCGCCTTTGAAACCGGTGGTGGTCTTCTCGACGGTCGGGCTGCCAAGGATGTGATCGAAGGGCACGCGCACGTCTACCAGGGAAATGGTAGCCGTATCGCTGACGCGAATGCCCATCTTGTGCTCCAGTTTGACCACTTTTACCCCTGGCGTGCCGGCCTCCACCACAAAGGCGCGCATGCCGGCCCGGCCGGCCGAGGGATCAATGGTGGCCCAGACGACGATAAATCCTTTGTCGAGTTTTTCGTAGGGAGTGAGCGATTTGTCGCCGGCGGTGACGAAGATCTTTTCGCCGTTGAGCACCCATTCGTTGGTTTTTTCGTCCAGGACGGCGCGGGTACGAATGGCCGAGGTGTCGGAGCCGGCGCCAGCCTCGGTCATGCACATGGCAGCAAAGGCCGGCTTCTCACCGGAGAAGCGCGCCAGGAATTTTTCCTGTTGTTCAGGCGTACCTGCCGCTTGCACGGCCGCCGCTCCCAGGCCGCCGCCTGGCGTGCACAGATACATCCCCACATCGCCCCAGGATAAGGCTTCGATCTGGGTCGCCAGCAACTGATAGGCAATCGGAGGCCGCTTCTCTTTCGGCGCCTCGGCGCTTTCTTTCTTCTCCTTTGGCGCCAGCGAGCCGACCCCCATGGCCCTCATGGCCGTATGCATGAATTCGATGTAATCCCAGGGAATTTCGTGCTCGTGCTCGTCGAAGTAGCGCGACTTGGAGCGCATCATCTCCTCGGCAACGGTTTTCAACACAACCTGAGTTTGCACGATCGGTTTCGGGGGTTCAAATTCAATGGTCATGGTTCTTCTCCTTCTCGCAACGCAACCCAACGGGAGTTACACGATCATCAAGCCAGTGAACATAGCAAAGCCACGTCCTTCGCGCATCCACATCTCCACCGGATGTTCGCGAATGTAGCCGTGACCGGCCAAAATCTGCACCGCTCGATCGGTGACCATCATGGCCATGTCCATGGCGCCGGTGACGGCAAAATAGGCAGCGACATCGGCGTCGTCTTTGCCAACGTCCAGCTTCCAGGCAGCCTCCCAGGTCAACATGCGAACGGCTTCGATCTCAGTCACCATCTCGGCCAACATGAAGGCAATGGCCTGCTTTTGGGCGATCTTCACCCCAAAGGCTTCGCGTTCTTTGGCGTAATCGCGCGAATATTCAAAGGCCGCCCGGGCCACGCCCACCGCTGCGGCTGCAGTCGCCACGCGCATCGAAGCCAGAATCGGCCCGAAGTCGTGGCCAGAATCGCCGCCGAGTCGATTCGAACGGGGCACGCGCACCCCGTCGAGCTTGACGCGATAGGTTGGGAGGGCGTTTAGTCCCATCATTTTCTCGCTATCTTCGGCCACTATCACCCCCTCGCTCCCTTTCGGGACGATAAAGCCCTGGGTAACGCCATCTAGAGCAGCGTAGACGATCATCGCCTCGGCCTGTCGGGCAAAAGGAACATAGGCCTTTTCCCCTCGTAACACATACGAATCTCCATCCAACGTCGCTGTGGTGCGCAGTTCGAGCGGGTCAAAGTCCAGCGTGTATTCGATCAGGGCAGCCGTATACGGACGCCAGGCGCCTTCGATGACATTAGGCAGGTATTCTTGCTTTTGCTCCTCCGCTCCACAGAGCAGGATGGGCAAGGCGAACAAGGAGGGAACGCCCACGGCAATCGTAGCCGCCAGATTGCCATAGGCCATTTCTTCTTGAGCCAGCACACCGGTAACGGCCGAGTGCTCCCCAAAACCACCGTAGGCTTCAGGGATAGAAGCTTGCAGGACGCCCAGTTCCCAGCCTTTCTCGATGAGCGCAGGAGGCAGGGTGCGGCTTTCCTCCGCTTCATGAGCCGCCGGCCGTAGATCGTTGACCGCATACTTGTTGACGGCCTCGATCAGCATTTTCTGTTCATCGGTCGGTTCAAAGGAATACATAGGCCCTCTCCTCAGGTAGTAGATTCGTTCGAGATTTTGAAGAACGACGATAGCGAACGATCGGAATGTCTTCTTGGAAATTGGACGAGAACTCTTCGTCTCTCTCGATATCGTTTGAATTCACGATCTCCAGCCAACCATGTTGGTAAAGATATTCGACATAGGCCCCCATCTTTTCGATCATAAGCAAGGCGTTGTAGCCGTTCGCCTCTCCATACACCTGCCGACAGGCTGCAGCGATGGTATTGGGTTGCTCAAACGCTTCGAGGGTCTGCAACAGACGTTGCTCTAGCGCGCTGCGTATCTCGTTGATTCGCGCAGAGACGTCGGGGATTGGACCATGCCCACTCCACACGTGGCGCACCCCTTCGGCCCAACGGCGAAAGAGTGAGAGCGAAGCAAAGTAGTGACGCAACCCTAAGAAGGGAGTGAGTTCTTCGGGGGATTGATGGGGAGTGACATGGTCGACCACTAAATCGCCACAGAAGATCACGTCGTCCAAACGAATAGCCACATGGCCTGGACAGTGACCGGGCACGTGCAGCAATTGAAACGGCCCAACGGCCATGCCGGCCGCTTCATAGGTGAAGTCCACGTTGATGGAGCGGTACAAGACCTTGGTGAAGCGATAGAGGCGCAACAAATCGGCGCGCGCAGTTGCATCTACGCCGGCCTGGGTCAAGAACCACGCCAGACGCCGGCTCATGAGCGCCAAACGCGCTTCGTGATGGGCAACGGTTTGATAATCTAGCTCATGAATGCCAATTTGCGCCGCTATTTGATCTCGTAGGCGCGTCAAGCCGCCGAAGTGATCGATGTGGCCATGGGTGATCAGGATATGGGTGAGATCGGCAAACGAGATGGGACGCCCTAATTCGCGGCCGGCCCGGGCCAAACCGGCCAGGAGCCCCTCGTGACTGCGATCGCTGCCCGAGCCGGAATCAATCAATACCAGCCAATCCCCAACCTGAACCAGGTAGGCATAGGTGTAGAAACTCGGGAAGGCTTCTACGGGAATGGCGAAGACCTTGGCGCCGCGAGCGGTTTGGAACGATTGAAAAGTCGGAGGTGTGGTCATGACGGTCGGATGTTATTGTAGGCAAGCAAGCCGTTGTAGAACAAGGCAATGTAATGGTCGGCGATTTCGCCAATGGTAAAGCGGCCTTGGGGACGAAACCAGGTGATAGTCCAGTTCATGATGCCGAGCAAGGCGCGCGTTGCAATGGCAGGATCGTGAGGAGCAAAGAGGCCGACCGCTTGTCCCTCGACGATGACGCTGCGCCACAGGGTCTCAAAGCGATCGCGGTTCGGGATGTGGCGAGCATGTTGATTGGGTTCCAGGGAGCGATGTTCAAACAGCAACACCGCAGCCAGATCGGCATTCTCAGCCAACAGTTGCAAGTAGGTGCGGATCATGGTGCGCAGTTTTTCATCGGCCGGATCAGGTCGCATGACGATCGGCTCGATATGCTCGATCAGCAAGCCGATGGCCCGATCTAAAAGAGCGAGCAGAATCTCCTGCTTGCTCGTCACGTGATGGTAGAGGCTGGCTTTTTTGAGTTGGACAGCCTGGGCAATATCTGCCATGGAAGCGGCATGAAAGCCCTTCTTGCGAAAGACTTGAGCGGCTGCATCGAGGATCTCTTCACGTGTCATGGCGGCTCCCTACCGAACGGTCGGTAGGTATAGTTTACTACAGAAAAGGAGAACGTCAAGGGAATCAGTGGTGAGTGTTGGCGATCAGGGGATGGATGGTTTGTGACGCTATCGTCGCAGCGTCCGTCGCACGTGATCGAGCCAGGTGCGCGGCGGACGAACTACATACCAACGTACCCAGTACAAGAGAAGGAGCAGCAACAGCGAAGGCAGGAAGAGCCGAACAACTTGGGCATAGATCCCCACGAAGAACCAGGTAGCTAGCCAGGGCAGCACAAAAAAGAGGAGAACCATTCCCGCTATCAGCCCGTTGGCAAACCGATCCCAGCGCAACCAGGCAAACGGTATGGCCACCGATAGGGAAAAGATCAAAGGAGCCACGTGGGCTGGTCCGGTAGGTAGCCCGATCAGCGGCGTAATCGCCACTCCCAGCCCCAACGACCACAACAGCCGAGGCGCTTCGGAATGACGTACGGCGGCGAACCATTCCAGCAGGAGCAGAAGCAACAACAAGGCTGTGATCAGCCAGGTCAGCGGCTCAGCCGAGCGGGGAAACCATTCGGCGAGAAAGGAGTGCGTGTTGAGCCAGGCGTCGGCGCGCCAGTTAACCGCCACCGCCCGCAGGTAGGGCCAGAGCCAGCCTGGGTTGATCAAGAACGACGCGGCACCGAGCACCAACCAGCCCATCGCTAATCCCACCACCACCCGCCAGCGCTTTGTGATCCACACTACCAGCAGGAGCAAAGCCCAGAGCAGAGCGGTATATTCCCATTTCATGGCCGAAACCGCTAGCAAGATGCCCGCCAGCTCATCGTTTCCCTCGTACATCAGCAGAAAGGCTTGCAACAGGAGCAAGGTAAGCACGACTGAAAACGAGCTGCTCCAGAACGCTTCTAGGCTATAGGACCAGAACAGGGCAAAGCCGATCAGCAGGGCTATTAGCCAAGGGGCCGGCCGCCATTCAAGGATGCGAAAGGGCAGTAGCGCCAGGAGGACCACGCCAGCCTGCGAGAGGGTCATCCAGGCGGCGCGCCCCCAGAGGGGATCGGGAATGGGCGCCAATGGGAAGAACAGCAGGAGCAGAGGGAAAGGAATATCGAGAGCGAAGGGAAACTCCCCCAAACGGGCCGGCCGGCCGTACACGGCGCGCTGAATCTGCTCGGCAACTGCCAGACCATACGGATCGACCCGTTCAACCAGAAACGCCCGCACGCCATACCAGACCGGTAGAATTTCTGCGCCTGAACCGTAGCGCTTGGCTAATTCGTAATTGAGAGTGACCCAGCCGATGGCCAGCGCCACCCCTAGGGCGATCACGCCGATCAGGAAGAGAACGTCGCGGAGAGAGGGGGGATCGTTCTTCACGAGATTCGAAGCAGGAACGTTCGGCCGGAGGAATCGCTCAGGGCGAGAAGACCCTCAATCGTCCCGGCTGAATCGAATACTCAAAATCCTGGATGAAATAGGGGAACAGTTCACCGTCGGTGTGGGACGGAGACGGGTGATCGAGGTGGATGGTCACGCGGGTGCAATGTACTTCGTAGATCCCGTCCATTTCGACGTAATTCCCCTTGCCCGGTTTCATAGCGCGCGGCAAGGCTTGGAACATCTGCCAGCGAGTCTTGCGGTAACCGAAAGCAAAAGTCAGTTTCCCATCATCCAGGCGGGCATGGGGGGTCATAAAAAACAGTCCACCGGTTCGCGGCCCATTGCCGATGGAGACTAGGGTAAGGGGGCCATTATACTCTCCATCGTCCCAACGAACATGGCCGTACCACTCGGGCTTGTCAAGAATGGCCAGGAGAGCGGCTATCAGGTAACGCGCAATACCTTTGATGTGACGAATGGATTCGTGTTTGATCGTCACGTAGGGCTCTAGGCCGGCGGCGGAGTTGTTGGCAAAGTAACGGTCGTCGAGTTTGCATAGGTCAATGGAGCGCGTATTGCCGGCCCGAATCACGCGGGCGGCTTCCATCAGGTCCATTGGGAGGCCCAGGTTGTCTACCAAGTCGTTGGCCGAACCAGTAGGCATGATGCCCAATGGGCCAAGCGGTTCATCGGGAGAGCGCGCAGCGCGCGCCAAGCCGTTCACTGCGTCGCCGATCGTCCCATCCCCTCCCGAGACAATGATCGGCGCATATCCTTCACGCACTGCCTGTTCTACCAGATCGGCGACATGCCCTTTGAACTGAGAAATGGCCAGGTCGAAATCGACGCCAGCAGCGCGCAAAGCGGCCTCGGTCTCTGGCCAGCGTGCTTGTGATCGCCAACGATTGGCGTAGGGATTGAGGATCACTTTAGCCGTCATCGGCCCTCCACAAGGTGAGATGAGGAGATTTTAGCCGAGGTCCATTCTTTGAACTGCGATAGAAGCACCGCTGAAAAAATCAAGGCACAGCCGACGATCTGAATAGCTGTCAGACGTTCACCCAGGATGGCCCAGCCGAGCCAGACCGCAAAGACCGCCTCCAGGCTCAAAATCAACGCTGCGTCCATCGGTGGAGTGTGTCGCTGCGCCCATACTTGTAGAGTGTATCCCAAGCCCAGCGAGAAAAAGGCGGTATAGGCAACCGCTCCTAACCACGACCAATCCCAGGGCGGCATGTTTTCAACGGCAATTCCGACCCCTAGGTTGAGAACGCTACACACGGTCAACTGCCCCACGGAGAACGACATAGCATCGTATCGAGGGGCAAACTTGCCTAGGAGAACGACATGAAAGGCCCAAAACAAGGCCCCGATGAGTTCCAGCAAATCGCCAAAGCGGGCTTCAAAGTGGCCGCCGCTAGAAAGCAGAAAAGCGCCGATCACCGCCATCGCTACGGCAACCACCGACAGCCAATGAATGCGTTCACGCCACCCCAAGAAGAGCACCACCGGCACCAAAACCACGTACAGAGATGTAATGAAGCCAGCGTTGCCGGCCGTGGTATATACCACCCCAGCTTGCTGAAGGGCGCTAGCGATGAACAAGGTGGCGCCGGCCAAGATCATCCAGCGGTACTGGGAAGGCGGCGGAGCTGAAGTTGTGTTGCGCAATGCAAACGGCAATACCACCAGCGCCGCCAACAGGTAGCGCACCCCATTGAACAGATAGATGCTACCCATCTGGCCGGCCACGCGTTGGGCTACGAACGCCGCGCCCCAGATCGCTGCAACAAACAAAAGAGTGACATCAGCACGAAGTCGCATAGAAACACCAAACAGACTAGGCCGACTCGCCCCTCGAGCCGGCCGATAAAATCTGGATCGTCGTTTGGGGAATCACGACGACTCACAAGACGCTTTCCATGGCTGCTCCCAACCGCTTGACGATCTCGTCCACCTCGTCTTCGCTAATCACCAGGGGCGGTGCAAAGGCCAAAGCGTTCCCCAGAGCTCGTGTGCGCAAGCCATGCTCCTGGGCGGCCTTGAAGATCTTCAGCGCCATCGCCGAATCGGGAGCTTTCGATTCCTTATCGGCCACGATCTCCACGCCACACACCAAACCCAAGCCCCGCACTTCCCCGACAAACGGAAACTCCAACAAGCTGCTCAGCCCGTCCAACAACCGCTTACCCAAAACACGGGCGCGCTCGGGCAAGTTCTCGCGCTCCATGATCTCCAAGTTCTTCAGCCCAACTGCACAGGCCATGGCGTGGCCAGAATAGGTGAAACCATGCATATAGGTCTCGGCTTCGGCAGCGGTTTCGATTGTGTCGCGGATCTCGTCCGAGATCTGAATGCCGCCCAATTGAGCATACCCGCTGGTAATCGCCTTGGCGAAGGAGAGGATATCTGGTTTCACACCCCAGCGACGGAGCGCAAACCACTCGCCCGTTCGTCCGAAGCCGGTGATGACCTCATCGGCAATGAACAGAACCTCATATTTATCACAAATAGCCCGCACCAGAGGGAAGTAATCATCGGGAGGAACGATCACACCCCCCACGCCCATCACCGGTTCCGCAATGAACGCCGCAACGGTTTCCGGGCCCTCGCGCAAGATCGCTTCCTCCAGGGCGCGAGCAGCGGCCTGACCCACTGTCTCGCCCGGGCGGAGTTCCCCCTCAAAGCGATAGGGATAAGGAGCGGGAATGTGTACAAAGCCCTCCATGGGTGGGCCAAACATGGTATGGTATCGCTCCAACCCGGTAGCAAAGGTAGCCGCCAACGTCACCCCGTGGTAGGACCCCTTGCGGGCAATGATCTTGTATTTACCAGGCTTGCCCTTACGCTTCCAGTAATAGCGCGCCGTCTTAAAGGCCGTGTCGTTGGATTCGGAGCCGCCGGAGGTAAAGAAGGTAGTGTTTAGCCCTTCGTAGGCAAAGCCGGCTAGTTTATCGGCTAATTGGATGGACGGCAGATTGGTCATGCCAGAAAAGTTCGACGTATAGGCCAACTTGAGCATCTGCTCATAGGCTGCCTGGGCCAGTTCTGCACAACCATAGCCCACGTCTACATTCCATAGGCCGGCCATGCCATCCAGGAGCTTCTTGCCATCCACCGTGTATAGCCACACGCCTTCTCCACGTTCGATCACCAGTGGATTGGCATGGCTCTTGGGATGGTATACAGGATGCAGTTGGCGTCTATCCTTCTCGATCCAAAATTGGACATCCAAAACAGTCATCGTTCCTCCTGAGATAATGAAGTGAGGCGCAGAGCCACCTGCGTGCCGCGCTGATTGTAGGCTAGATATTCCACGCCGAATGAACACTGCTGGATGAATTCATGAAAGGCTTTGAATTCACCTTCTTTCCAACCAGTATAATTCATAAATTCATCAAAGCAAATCACAGTCCCTGCCTGTATGCGATCGCCCAGATAGTCGAACACTGTTTTGGCGGAATGGTAGAGGTCACAGTCGATGTGAAGGAAATCCACCGGCCCTGGGTGCCTCTCGACAAACTCAGGCAAGGTGTCAGAAAACCAACCTTTTACCAGCTCCACATTCTTGGGAACACGAGGAACCGGCTGCCGATACGCGCCTTTCGGCAAGTGGGCCCAATCCCCAGGCAACCCCTCGAAGGAATCAAAGCCATAAACTGTCCGATCCGGGAAGAGGCTTGAAAGATGACGAATGCTCTTCCCACCAGCAACACCAAATTCGCAGATGAGACCATTTTCTGAACGAGGAGCGAATGAAGCAGCAAAGGCCAATACATCGTAGCGATTGTTGTATGGCCGAGCCCGATCCATGTACTGTTCGACAAAGAGAGCCGTTTCTTGCAGTGCACGACGTTGACGCTCCCGCTCGATATTACGACTTTCTACGAAAAGAAAGTCTTCGACAATCCCCCGAAGCAAGTTCTTAATAAGCGTTCTAAAAAGACTTTTTGCCATAAGACCTCCAAGCGATTCCCGCTTGTTGCGATTATACACGATACGCCGATGACGCCGCCTGTCACCTGCCATGTTCGAAGACCCATCCGGCACATAAAGCAAACGTTCCCCGCCTCAAGAGATGGGACAGGGAACGTAGCGGTAGAGGCCAATGACCTGATTAATCGCCTGCTGAGGGTGGCAGGAAAGGCTCCGGTTCTTCGTTGAGCCGGCTCCAGCCCAGGGCGTTCTTCATGTTCACTGTACGTCCATACAGGTCCCTCAACGGCTTGGGAGGATCGATCTTATTAGTCAGCAACGAAGCCGCAATAAAGACGATCACCGACAGGAAGAAGGCCGGCGTGGAAGCGATGTAAACCGCATCCCATACCGCATCCTGTACGAACCCCTCGTTGGCCAGCAATGTCTCCGGGTAGTAGTACATGGAAAGCAGAATCCACGAGATAGAGCCGCTGAAGAAAGACGCCAGCGCTCCGATATGATTGGCCTTCTTCCAGTACATTCCGATCACATACGGCGCGACCATGCCAACCAGGATGCAGGTGTTGGCCAAAACGGCTAGCTCATAGATGGTCTCTGCCCATAGTGCGATCGAGAGGCTCAATACGCCGCTGAACAACAATGCCAAGCGAGTGAGCATCAGTTGCGCTCGATCGCTCAAGTCGGGCTTGAACACCTTGACGATGTTCTCGGTAAACATGGTTGCTCCTGCCAGCATCGAACTATCGGAAGTCGACATCAGCGCCGAGGCCAACGCCGCCACGAACAGCGCGGTGAGGAAGGGCGGCAAATATTTCATTGACATCGAAATCAGCACAAACTGAGACTCTTCCGAAGGGAGATCCGGTCCGATAGCAGAGTAGGCAGCCATCCCGATAAAGGGGGACAGAATACCAAAGCTGATATAAAGCAGTGCGGCCAGATAGGTCGATTTAACAGCCACGTTCTCATCCTTGGCTGCACAAGTGCGCTGCAGATAATCCTGCGCCGGGATCGAGCCGAGTCCGATGGCCATCCAGGCAGCGATGTAGTAGAACCAGCCCATGTAGCCGGTGTAGCCGAGGTATCCCTCTTCGGCAGTGGGGATCATGGCAAAGGGATATTCTGTATTCTGGGCGCCGGCCATCCCAATAAATTTGTCTAAGCCGCCCACCGACCAAAGGATGCCGCCGAAGATGAGCAACAACCCAAACATGGTCAAGAACATTTGCATGAAGTCGAGCGCCGTATCCGCCCACAGGCCGCCGGCCATTGTGTAAACGGTCACCACGCCGGCCACCAGGATCATGCCGGCCGAGAGATCCCAGCCAAGCAACGCCTGCAAAATCGCCCCGCCGGCCACGATCTGTGCTGCGGTCCAGCCAAAATAGCCGATGATCTGAGCCACTGTGCCCACTACCGACATCAGTGTGCCGTACCGTTGCTGAAAGAAATCCATGATGGTTACGTATTGCGCTCGGCGGGCAATGCGTACGATCAGCAAGCCAGAAAGCAGGAGGCATAATGTAGCTCCAAAGGGATCGAAAATCACTCCTTGCAAGCCATACTGATAGGCCTCCGAACTCGACCCCATCAGGGTCTCGGCAGCAAACCAAGTGGCCATGATAGACGGCGCCGCCATCCAGATCGGTAACCGACGGCCGGCCAACACATAATCGGTGGTGGTCTCCACGCGCTTTGCTGCCCAATAGCCGACAGCAATACGCACAATCAAAATCACAATGATCCCCCCGATGATCAGACTTGCGTATTCATATTGTGACATGGTCATAACCCTCCCAATGAATAGAATGGCGCCTTCCCTCAGAAACCCTCATCCCGATCAAACCGGGTTTATCGTCGGTTGGGTTTGTTCAATAAGTCTCTTTATTACAGGGCTTCCGCTCTGGCGTGTATTTGATGTGACCGAACAGGCAGCGATAGCGCTGGCTGCCGCCGCCGGTTTTCCCGGCTCGGTTTTGTCGTTCGGTTCGGCGACATCGTGGACATTCTATCATGTCGCGATTTTTGCCCAGTTTTGAGCCGCTCCTTTGCTCCAACCAACCGTGCAAATTATCTCGCGCATTTTATAATGAACAGACAAAAAACACAACACTTTATTGCCGATTCGATCAAGAAATTGACAAATTTCTTGCCGATCGGAATCAATGCATGGTTTGGCCTGATTGGCCACAGCGGCTGCCGCCCGAGCGATCTCCTCCGGATCGCCCAAGTAATAGTGGATGATCGGCCGCAGGTCAGCATCCAATTCATACACCAGAGGGATGCCGGTGGGGATGTTCAATTCGGTGATGTCGGCATCGCTAGTATTATCTAGGTACTTGACCAAGGCGCGCAGGCTGTTGCCATGGGCAACGATCAGCACGCGCTTGCCGGCCCGGATGGTCGGAGCGATGGTCGAGTCCCAGTAGGGCAACACCCGCTCGAGGGTCATCTTCAGTGATTCGGTGGCAGGCAGTTGATCGAGGGGTAAGGAAGCGTAGCGTGGGTCAAAGCGAGGGTGTCGCTCGTCGTTCCAGTCCAGGGCCGGCGGGGGAACGTCGTAACTTCGCCGCCATAGCTTTACCTGAGGTTCTCCAAACGTTTCAGCCATCTCGGCCTTGTTGAGGCCCTGTAAGGCGCCATAGTGTCGCTCGTTCAACTGCTAGGCCTTGATCACCGGAATCCACTCCAACCCCAGCTCTTCGAGCACGATCCTGAGCGTTTTAATCGAGCGTCGCAACACCGACGTGTAGGCAATGTCAAGGTAACCACCTTCACGCAGCAGACGCCCTATCTGATGGGCTTCGGCAATCCCCTGTTCGGTAGCCCAACGCCGGTCCAGCCAGTGAAGCGGTTTTCCAAATTCCAAGTACTTTGACCATGGCGAAGCAAGACCAGTTTGCACCTGGATTTACTTCGTTTTCTCACTCAACTCCAAACGAAAAGCGCGTTCCAAACCGATCAGCGCTATCCCTCCTATCGCCAACACGCCGACGAACACCAGGTTAGCTGCCAGGGGAGAAAGGATCAGCGCCACAAAAGCCAGACAATCGACCAAGATAGCAACCACATGAATCGTTATCACCGCCCGCCCAGGCGACATGCCGAACTGGACCAAACGATGATACAGGTGATCGCGACCGGCGCGGTAAATCGGTGCACCGCGCCGCAAACGAGATACCGTGACCAGAGTTGTATCAAAGATAGGTATTGCTACCAACAGAATCGGTACAAACCAAGAAACGGCAGGATGCAACCCCGACGGGGCGTAGACCATCGCGATGGACGCCGCCAAAAATCCCAGGGTCTGCGCTCCTGAATCGCCCAAGAAGAGACGAGCTGGGGTGACGTTATTATAATACAGTCCAGTACAAATCCCAAGAGCAGCA
>Ga0209721_1001061_pt1 | contig 21821 bp, 23 predicted proteins | sample TshhotsprinmetaG_FD_184139 | JGI IMG/M metagenome (GOLD analysis project Ga0209721, IMG submission 184139) | Hot spring microbial communities from South Africa to study Microbial Dark Matter (Phase II) - Tshipise hot spring metaG (SPAdes)... | ecosystem: Environmental > Aquatic > Thermal springs...
ATAAACATAAAAGGCGAAACAGTGTATCTTAAGAACAAGCCACATTCAATGGCGAACATGATAATGAGAAAACTCAAGATGAAATCCCTTCCAAATATGTTCACAGAGAGAGACCTCAGTTTTTAGCAGATCAAACAAGAGACAGAAGTAGAAGATTTGTAGTGCAAAAATGAGCAGATTTTGAAGGTATTTTATTGAAATATCAATGACTTACAAATTTTATCTGACAAAGTCAGGAGTTTTCCTCGCTCATGCAAGGAGTTTAACCTCTACACCTTTGACGTGTCCAGTCCCTGAGGGTCTCAGTATAAGTCATCAGACTACATTAGGTGGGAAAGGAAAATATGAGTCTCTGAAATATTTAGTTTTTTTGAATAAAATATGCCCTAAATTGATGAAGTCGGGTTATAGTTGACTCGAATTTAGATTATATTCGTATTTATGTTTTTCCGGAAAATGGGAGTCAACTCATAAATTGTCATCGAGAATTGATTGCGTTTTTAGATTCATAAATGATTGAAAAAAACAAAATGATTAATTTTTAAGAGACTTTCGTATACTTTCAACTAAAAAAGAATGAATAACTTTGTTTCCAGCAATTATGTTTCCGCTACTTAAATAGGAATCGCTGCCATCGAAATCTGAAACTAATCCTCCTGCTTCTTTTATTAAAACCACACCTGCTGCAATATCCCATGGATTTAATGAGAACTCAAAAAATCCGTCCACTCTTCCACATGCTACATAAGCAAGGTCAATTGCTGCTGCACCAGCCCTTCGAAGATCACTCACAGAGAAAAGCAGTTCTCTAAATATCTTAATATAGCTTTCAATAAATTTCTTGTTTCGAAATGGAAAGCCTGTAGCAATAAGGGATAATGAAGGATCTGAAAGTAAAGAAATCTTAATCTTTCTTTCATTTAAAAATGCACCGGCACTATTTTCAGCATAAAAAAGTTCATCTCTTATAGGATCATAAATTACTCCTAAGACTAATTCTCCTTTATACATTAGAGCAATAGATACTCCTAAAACAGGAAAACCATGAATAAAATTGGTAGTACCATCGAGGGGATCAATAATCCACAAATATTCAGCTTTTTTATAATGCCTTGAAGACTCCTCTGCCATTATGTGATGAGTAGGAAAATGTTTTTTCAAATGCTCTATAATTATTTTTTCTGAATGAACATCAATCTCTGTCACATAATCTGAGGAACTTTTAAAGGTGACATCTTCCTGACGAATATTTCCTATTCTTTCCTTAATAAAATAACCAGCCGCCTTTGCAGCTTCTATTGCAACTAAGAGATAATCCCTCATTCTACAAACTCAATAGCATCCTTTTCACTTACTCTGGGAGGCGGTGAGGGAATGTAAGATGGATATCCTACTGGTAAAATAACAACAGGTCTTAAATTTTTTGGTAGTTTTAAAATTGAAGAGACTTCATCCTCACGAAAAGCTCCCACCCAAACGGTGCCAAGAGCGTTCTCACAGGCTACAAGCATGGCATTTGTAATACTACAGGCCACATCCTGAATTGCGTAAAGATTTACACCTCTTTCGCCATATCTCGGATAAATTTTTTCTTTATCTACACAACCTACAATAACAAGAGGAGCTTCGGCAATAAACATTTGATTTAAGGCTGCAGATGCAAGTTTTCTTTTAGTTTCAGCATGTTTTACAAAATAAAACTTTCTCGCCTGTAAATTACCTGCAGATGGAGCCCATATAATAGCTTCAATAAGCTTTTTAACAAGGCTATCAGGAATATCTTTATTCTTAAAAGCTCGTATACTTCTTCTCTCTTTGACTATTTTTAAAATTTCATCCATGATTTTTATATTGTAACAACTTTTCTTTAAGCCTGCAAATGCTACAAAGTGACATGTTGGTCGGATAACCACAGCTCTGACATGCCTGAAGATAAGTTGAATTAGAGGAAACAGAGTAAAAATTTTCAACCCTTTTTAAAAAACCCTTATAAAATCCCAAAATAGAGCCTGGAAACTTTTGATTAAAATGATTCACCGTATCTTTAAAAACATCGTAAACTTCAGACTTATAAGGACAAGCATCTTCTATGTGCTCAATTTTCATTACATTACAAAACTGTAAAGTTTCTTCTTCTGTTATAAAACAAAGAGGTTTTACTTTTCTATGCAATCCTTCTTTTTCATACAAAAGGGGACTTATTCTTGAAAGCAAATCATCATTCCAGAAAAGCATATTTTTAAAAATAAAGGAAACCTCGTCATTTAAAGTATGTCCAGTTACAATCACTTCGTCCTTGGCTTCCCTATTAATAAAATATCTTCTCAACATCCCGCAAACCGCACAAATTGGTCTTCTTGAAATTCTTGATAAATCTTTAAGTGATACATTAAGTTCCAAGTTTAAGTCAATGATTAATAATGGAATATTTTCATTTTGACAAAATTTCTCTACTATTTTTTGGGATTTGTCTGAAATATCTCCCAAATTAACATTAAGGTGTATAGCTCTTAAATTATATCCAAGCTCTTTCAATGCCTTTGCCATGCTCATACTGTCTTTACCTCCTGAAATGGCAACAAGCAAAGACGAATCTTTTTCAAACATCTTAAATTTCTCTATGGTGTGTTGAATTCGATTTTTAAAAAAATCAGGAAAACAATCGAAACATATTTTGAGATTATAGTGTTTAATTCTAAAACCTTCTTTTAGTAGCCCGCAGAATTTGCACTTTACTTTTACTTTTTCCATGAAGCTTCTTTGGCAAGTTTGTCTGCTATGGAATTTTCTTCTCTGTTGATATGAGAGATTCTATATTTTCTAAATTTTTCTAAGAGACTTCTTACCTTTTTGTATAGAGGTATAAGATTTTCATTTCTTACTTTATAAATTCCGTATAGCTGTTTTACCAATAGTTCGCTATCTGAAAAAATTTCAATATCTTCGACCCGTTCTTTTAAAGCTTCCTCTAATCCTCTAATCAGAGCCGTGTATTCGGCAATATTGTTTGTAGTTTTTCCTATATATTCGGAGATTTCAATTTTTCTGCTATTCAAAAGAAGAAGACATCCGATTCCTGCATCGCCAGGATTACCTCTTGATGCACCGTCACAATAAAGTCTGCCTATCATTCAGCTTGAACCTGTTCTTCTTTTAATTCCTCTTTTCGGTAAAACAGAATTCTACCACACTGAGGGCAGTAATGAAGCTGTTGATTAAGCTTTATTTCCACATAAAGTTGGGGAGGAATATGCAAGAAACATCCCTGACATACTGAATTTTTAACCTCTGCAACTGCTAAGCCTTTGTGTTTTTTCATTAACTCCATATATTCATTGTACATTTCTTTGGGTAAGAGATTTACTAGCTTCTTTCTATTCTCCTTGAGTTGATCAATTCTTTCATGCGTAAGCTGAATTTCTCTTTCAATTTCTTTTTTCTTTAGTTCAATTTTTTTCTTTTCCTCATCAAAATCCTTTTTAGATTCTTCTAAGAGCTTTTTAGTTTCATCATAATCGTATAAAATTAAAAGTAAGTTCTCTTCTTCCTTTTTGACATTTTCTTCAAAAGTTTCTATTTCCTTAAGTAATGCTTGATATTCTTTGTTGGTTTTAATTTGAGAGGTTTTTTCCTTGAGTTTTTTGATTTTTTCGTTTATGTCTGCAATTTCTCTTTCTTTATCTTTTCTTTTCTTTTCTAAATTAGTGAGTTTGTTTTTTTCATTTTCAAATTTTTTCTCAATTTCTTCTATTAATTTGTCAATTTTTTTGATTTCTAATGGATAGGTATCTAATTTTTGTCTTAAATTTATTATTTGAGAGTCTATTTCTTGCAAATTAACTAGAGTATTAAGATTCTCAGCCACCTTTACAGACTTCTCCTCTTTTTTTAATGGGCCCACCAGGATTCGAACCTGGGACCAACCGGTTATGAGCCGGTAGCTCTGGCCAGCTGAGCTATGGGCCCGAAATTGATTATACCATTGAATACTATAACCTTAGAAAGGACTATTAGTCAAGATTCTTTAATAAAATCCCTTATCCATTGTAGCCTTGAGAGTCTTTTTAGTTTTCTCATAGCTCTCAATTCAATTTGTCTAATTCTTTCTCTTGAAACCGAGTAAATTTTACTTATTTCATCAAGACTTCTTGGTTTTTCTTGATTTATTCCGTATCTTTTCATAAGAATTTCTTTTTCCTTGTCGGACAGCATTTTAAAAATGCTATCAATGAGAGCCTTTAAATCATTATGGACTGTTTCTTCATAGGGATTTGGTGAGTTAATATCTTCCATAAACTCTTTAAGTAAAGAATCGTCATCCCTTAAATTAGTATCTATAGATATTGGCTCTTTAAAAAGGCTAACAATCTCGTTTATCTTTTCCACAGACATGTTAAAATTATTGGTGATATTCTCTAAAGCTATACTTTCATCGGAGTTTTCGCCCAATTCTTTCTGTAATTTATTTATTTTGCAAATACTGTCTAATATATGAACTGGAATCCTAATAGTTTTTGAATAATCTGCAATTGCTCTAGTAATTGCCTGTCTTATCCACCATGTTGAATACGTACTAAATTTAAAACCTTTTCTATATTCAAACTTATCCACTGCTTTCATAAGTCCAATGTTACCTTCTTGTATTAAATCCTCTAAACTCAATCCTTTTCCCAAATATCTCTTTGCAATGCTTACCACAAGCTTCAGATTAGCTTCAATTAATTTGTTCTTGGCATCTGAATATTCAATAAAAAGTCTCTTTATTTCATCGAAAAACTTAACAAACTCTTCATTCGAAATCCCTGTATTATAGGATAAATCAACACCTTTTTCTATTTCTCTATTAAAATTTTCAAGCTTCTCAACAAACATGGTAACGAGTTCATCTTTAAGTGGGATATCAAAGATTTTTCTTAAAAGGTCCTTAGGAGTTTTTTTCCTCCTCATAAGTTTTTTAACACTTTCTGAAACCTGTAAAAATTTTTCTCTTATTTCATCAATCTCACAATCTTCAAGTATTTCTTTAGCTTTTTCCGGATTTTTAAGGAATATTTCACTTAATTCATAGATTTTTTTCTGAACAAATGGAATGTTTAATAAATTCTCAATCAGTTCTGTTTTTTTGTTATCAATTGTTCTTGCAAGAAATTCTTCTTCTTCTTTGGATAAAATAGGAATCGAACCGATGCATTTAAAGTAAAGTCTTATATTATCCCTTTCTGAAAAAAGATGGTCATCCTCTAAATTCTCTTCTGTGAAATATTCAGGATAATCATTATCATTATTCATCCATCATAACTCCTTAATAAGCATTTTTTTCTGATTTATTAATTCATAAAGATTTTTTTCATCTCCTGAATTAGCTGCCTCTTTTATCTTTTTATCGATTGATCTAACAACAATTCTTTTAATACAATCGTTTATATTTTGATCAATTGAAGCTTCATCAATTTCAGATTTCATGATTAATTTTGATACCACAGATTTCTCATTTTCATCAAGCATATTAAAAAACTTATCCAAAACAAAAGATTTTTCTTCATAAATCTGCCTTAATTTATGAAAAATTTTTTTTATTAAATTGTTATTCAGTTGCTCAATATCCAGATGTCTAAAAATGTATTGCATTTTCTCTGGATAAAATATGGATATTCTAAGAAGTATCTCGTCTTCTTTGAGAAATTCGTCTCTCTTCAAATCTCCCTTCTCTTTTTGTATTTTCATATTTGAGACAATCTGCTTTAGTTGTTCTCTTAAAGTTACTTCACTTATCTCTGTTTTTTCACACAATTCTTTTAAGAGTTCATCTCTGTAAATTGAGTCCTTGAGTATTGCAAGGACATTTAGAAAACTATGAACTTTCTCTGTTAGACTTTTACTTTTATTAATCTTTATAAAAAATTCAACAGGAGACATTGCCTGCGAAATATGTTTTTTAAGTGCTTTTTCTCCCTCTCTTTGAAGAACACTTGCAGGATCATCTTTCTTACTTAACAAAACTATCTTTACAATAAAACCTATTTTAAATGCAGGAAGCAAGCTTCTCTGGGCAGCTCCTATGCCAGCTTCGTCACCATCAAATATAAAAAGGAGCTTGTTTGTAAGTCTCTTTAACCTTCTCAGTTGTTCCTCTGTAACTGCTGTTCCCAATGGAGCCACTGTATTTTTAAATCCATATTGATGACAGAGTATTACATCAATATAACCTTCCACAACTGTGACATATCCCTTTTCCTTTATATGTTTCTTTGCAAGCCAAAGACCAAAAAGATTTTCTCCCTTCTTAAATATGACTGTATCAGGTGAATTAATATACTTTGGAAGCTCTCCATCTGAACCTAATAGCCTTCCACCAAAGCCGATTACTCTTCCGGTTATGTCATGAATCGGAATAATAATTCTATCTCTAAAAAAATCAAAATCTCTGTTTACAAGGCCAGATAATTTTATGAGGCTTTCATCAAAATTTTTGCTTTTTAAAAAATTATAAAGCCCATCTTTATCAGCTTTTGCAAAGCCTATTTGAAATAATTTGATTGTTTCATTATTTATTCCTCTGTTACTCAAATAATTTTTAGCCCTCTCAGATTTATTCAGGTTTTTTTGATAAAAAATATTAGCCCATTTATAGATTTCATAGATTTTCTCTTTTGATGCTGTTGACTTTTTGGGGGAGTAATTAAACTCAACGCCTGCTCTTTTTGCAAGAATAGATAGAGCTTCTTGAAAATCAATACTCTCATACTCCATAAGAAAAGTAACAATATCGCCACCCTTTCCACAACCAAAACAGTGAAATATTTTTTTTGATGGGCTTACAAAAAAAGATGGTGTTCGCTCAGAATGAAAGGGACAAGGTGCTCTGTAATTCTGTCCGGTCTTTTTTAAATCAATGTATTCTGAAATAAAATCAACTATATCAATCCGCTCTTTTATTTCTTCTAATAGTTTATTTAAATCCATTATTAAGGCTTATTGCCTTGTTACACGCCTAAATCCTGAAGATTCGAGTATTTTTATGTCTTCGCCCTCTGTTACCTTATCTAGAAGTAGATTTAAGCCAAGCGTATCGCTTGCAATGTGACCTGCAATTATTACATTTATATGATTCTTTTCTGCTTCCTTACGATGATCCTCGCTTAAATGCATGCATACCACCGTATTTATACCGCCTGAAGCCATGCTTTGGAAAATGTCTTTAGAACCTTCAGTGCCTCCTGTCATATCAACAAATATCTTTCCAGCCTTTCTATCTTTATTTCCAATTAATATTTTCGGACCAGCATTATTTTTTTCACCTTCTTTGTATTCTGGAATCTCTAACAATAAATCGATAACATCATCAAGAGTATAGGGTTTTTTCTCATCAAATAATCTTTGCAAGTAAGACGCAACCATGTTATCAGCCGGTGTATGAAGACAGATAAAAGGAATACCTAAAAGTCTTGCTGCATCCACTGCTCTTGTGTGATTAACGGGCATAAGCCTTCTTTCAACTTCTTTAATCCTTTGCTCCATAAGGCTTTCAGCTACATTTATGGGCACACCAAATCTTCCAAGTATATCTGCCTGCATATGCATAACTGCATAAAGTCTTGCATAGGCATTCCCCTCAGGATGATGAGCTAAGATCAAATCTACAGATGTTCCACTTTTTCTCAACGAGTCAGTTAAAACAACCTCACCGACCTCCATATCTATGCCAATAATGATTGTTTTAACCTCTTCCTCGCCAGTTCCGTAAAGAATTCTTGAATCGCTATAAGGATTCTCTAAGGATTCTAAATCAAAAAATTCCTTCTTTTTTTCAGGAAGTTTTTCATACTCCTTTTTTCTATTTTCAAGCTCCCTTAAGACTTCTTCTTTTCCTCTTGGATCATTTTCTATACCTATTTGTATTGCCTTCTTGTAGAAATCTTTCAGTTTCATTAAAGACCTCCCGTGAAAATTTAAAAAATATTAATGGAGATCCTTCATCTATTAGAATCTCCATTAATATTCCCTTTGACAAACTATCTTGACAGAATTTTCATTTTTTTTGCTAATTTCTTTTTGGCAGCAAGGACTTTCTTTTTTCTTTTCACGCTGGGTTTTTCGTAATGTTCTCTTTTTTTAATCTCAGAAAGGATTCCCTCTCTCTCGCACTGCTTTTTGAACATCTTGAGCGCTGCCTCAAAAGAGTCCATATCCCTTACATTTATAGAGGGCATTCAGGTCCTCCCCTCCTCTCTTTTATAGATTTAATAAGATACTTTACCAGCAAAAATGGCTTTTAGTCAATGTTTTTGTGTTAAATAAATAAAAAATCACATCATTTATTGAATTTATTTTAAATAAAAACAGCGACTCTGCTTAAAATTTTAAATCCTCCGCTTATAAAAAATAGAAAAATTGCAAAGAAAAAAAGTAAAAAACCCAGCACCTTGCCGTAATTAAAAAATATCCTATAGAATTTTACAAAAAGAATTTTAAGAAATAGAATTATCAAAATAATTATTGCAGTGAGAGAATGAACGGTTGCAAAGGCTGAGAGATTTATTCCATGAGAATAAAGTTTAATAGTAGTATAAACACCGAGACTCATATTTATAAGAAGAAAAATAAAAAAAAATCTGCCTGCAACTCGATGAATAGATCTTACTCTTTGTGCTGATACAGTTTTACCTTCCCTTCCAAAAAGTTCAAGCATGGTAAAAACGGATAAAAATGAAACAATTAAAAGCGCCAATGCTATAAGGAGCTTTAGAGTGATCATTTTTTATTTACCGTAGTTTTTTGAAAGATAATCAATTATTCTCTTTGCTTCATCATCATTAATCGGAGCTCCATTTACTGTTTTCATGCGCATAACAGTAGCCTGCCATTCTTGAGAAGCTTTCTTTTTAGAAGTTGCTCTATCTACCTTGTGGCAGATGCTACATTTCTTTTCAAATAAAGCTTTATTATCTGTCTGCGCCTGGGCAAATATAGGAAAGGAAATCAGAAGAAAAAACATCGAAACAATACAAAGTGTTTTCACTTTTAAACCTCCTTAAGAGTTTTTTTAAGTTTACAAAATAAAAAATTCTTTTGCAACTGTCTAGTCATGTGAAAAGTTTTTCTCAATTACTGGAAGCATTTTTTCCTTGAACATATGAAAAGAGCCATTAGAGATAGCATTACGCATTTTTTCAAAAAAACGAGCATAAAAATAGAGGTTATGTATTGTATTAAGTCGCATCGAGAGTATCTCCCTACACATGTAAAGATGTCTAAGATATGCGCGGCTAAAGTTACGGCAGGTGTAACAGTCACACTGAGGATCAAGGGGTGAAGGGTCATCTTTGAATTCGCTTCTTTTTATACTAATTCTTCCCTGAGAAGTGAAAAGAGTTCCGTTTCTTGCATTTCTTGTTGGTATAACACAGTCAAACATATCAATTCCATGCTCAACAGCATAAACTACATCTGAAAGTTCGCCTACTCCCATTAGATATCTTGGCTTATCTTGAGGCATTTGAGAAGATATAAATCTTACAATTTCATACATTTCTTCTTTTGGTTCTCCTACGCTTAAGCCACCTAAAGCATAGCCGTCAAAATCAATTTTAATCAAATCAGCAAGGGCAGTTTGTCTCATTTCTTTGAAAAATCCACCTTGGACAATTCCAAAAAGATATTGTTGTTTTTTATATTTTTCGAAATATTCCTTGCATCTTTTCGCCCACTCTGTAGTAAGTTTTAAAGATTCATTAACATACTCCAGGGTTGATGGATAAGGAACACATTCATCAAAAGCCATCACAATATCTGAGCCTAATGCAATTTGAATTTCCATCGATTTTTCTGGAGTTATAAAATGAGATGAGCCATCAATGTGGGAACGAAACTCTACCCCTTCTCTATTTATTTTTCTTAATGAAGATAGACTATAAATCTGAAAACCGCCGCTATCAGTAAGAATTGGACCGTTCCAATTCATAAATGTGTGCAATCCACCTAATTTCCTTATAATTTCATGACCGGGTCTTAAATAAAGATGGTATGTATTCGATAAAATTATGTCATAGCCCATCTCTCTGATTTCATCAGTTGTCATTGCTTTTACTGTTCCATTAGTACCTACTGGCATAAAACAGGGAGTTTGGATTTCTCCCCTTTCAGTGTAAATAACTCCTCTTCTTGCTAAGCCATCTTTTTTTATGCATTTAAAGATCATAAAACCTCTGGTTTTAGAAATAGAATTCCAAGTGGCGGTAGTGTTAGAGAGACACTATAGGGTCTTCCATGCCAAGAAACTTTCTCTGCAAAAACACCTCCGAAATTTCCCATACCGCTTCCTCCGTAGACCATGGCATCACTGTTTAATAACTCTTTCCAGTAGCCTTCTAAGGAAACTCCTACTCTATATCCAATTCTTGGTACAGGAGTCATATTACAAATAACAAGAATGCATTGTCCATGCTTATCTTTTCTTAAAAAGCTAATCACGGACTGTTCAACATCAGTACAGTCAATCCACTCAAAACCCTCAGGATTGAAATCTAGTTCATGAAGTGCGGTTTCTTTTGTGTAAAGTAAATTTAAATCCCTCACCCATAGCCTTAATCCCTCAGGTAATGGATATTGTAAAAGATGCCAGTCAAGGCTCATATCGTGATTCCACTCTCTCCACTGACCAAACTCCCCTCCCATGAAGAGAATCTTTTTACCGGGATGAGCCCACATATATCCAAAAAGAAGTCTGAGATTGGCAAATTTCTGCCATAAATCTCCTGGCATTTTCTCTATAAGAGAACCCTTTCCGTGCACTACCTCGTCGTGCGAAAGTGGAAGAACGAAGTTTTCCGAAAAAGCATACCAGATACTGAAAGTTATATCGTTGTGATGGAACTTTCTATAAATAGGGTCTCGAGAAAAATACCTAAGTGTATCATGCATCCATCCCATATTCCACTTCATTCCAAATCCTAAACCTCCCACATAGGTGGGTCTTGATACCATGGGCCAGGCTGTAGACTCCTCTGCTATGGTTTGCGTATCTGGAAACTCACGATAAACTGTCTCATTCAGCCTTCTGAGAAAGATTATGGCATCAATATTTTCCTTGCCTCCGTATTGATTTGGAATCCATTCACCATCTCCTCTTCCATAATCCAGATATAGCATTGAAGCAACTGCATCAACCCTTAATCCGTCAATATGATATTTTTCAAGCCAGAATATGGCTGAACTTATCAGAAAGTTTCTTACCTCATTTCGTCCATAGTTGAATATATAACTATGCCAATGAGGGTGATAGCCCTTTTTAGGATCTTGATGCTCAAAAAGATAGGTTCCGTCAAAAAAGCTTAGACCGTGTCCATCATCGGGAAAATGGGAAGGAACCCAATCCAGAATAACACCAATTCCGTTCTGATGAAGTTGATCCACCAAGTACATAAAATCCTGTGGAGTGCCATATCTACTTGTAGGCGCAAAATAACCCGTTACCTGATAGCCCCAAGACCCATAAAAAGGATGTTCCATTACAGGTAAAAACTCTACATGGGTAAATCCCATCTCTTTAACATATTGAATAAGCAATGGTGCAATTTCTCTGTATGTGAGAAATCTTCCATTTTCCTCAGGAACTCTTCTCCAAGAACCAATATGAACCTCATAAATTGAAATAGGCGATTTTAAAGAATTTCGCTTAATTCTTTCTTTCATCCAATTTTGATCATTCCATTGATATTCAAGATTCCAAACAATAGAAGCAGTCTTTGGCGGTGACTCCCACATAAAAGCATAGGGATCACCTTTTTCTAAATGATATCCGTATCTTGAAATAATGTAGTATTTATAACGATCACCCTGTTTTACACCTGGAATAAAACCTTCCCAAATACCAGAGCCATCCCATCTACTTTTAAGAGGATGCGTATCCCTTCTCCAACTATTAAAATCTCCGATTACAAAAACAGCCTCAGCATTTGGAGCCCAAACACTGAAATAGACTCCTTCCTCTCCCCTATGCTTTACGAGGTGTGCACCAAGCTTTTCATATAGTTTAAAGTGATTACCCTCTTTAAAAAGATAAATATCGAAATCAGTAAAAGGAGAAAAATCATATAGAACATTATCTTTACTCATCTGTTTAAATTAACAAATAGAAGACCTTTTAAGTCAAATATAAATCTTGTAACTAATTAAATTTCATAAGAAAAATCTTCTATAAAGGAAATTATTCAAATCTTCCATATCCTTTGGCGGAAGACATTGGAAATTCTCACAAATATAAAAGGTAGCTTTGTTATTCCTTGCTTTCATAGATGTAATATGCAATGCCAAAGTCTCTATCTCATTATCTTTAATACCTAAAATGAGCTTTTTTAAATATCCGTATCTGTCTCCGATATCTCTCATAATGTTTATTAACTCCTCTCTATCATTTCCTACTCCGAAAATCTCAACCGTTCCATTTAGCAACAAATCAAGCGTGATTACTGAGAAAAGATGTGCAGATGGTTGGGAGTATATCTGTGAGGAAAAATATTCAAGGATTTCAAAGGCTTTCTTCTCATAATCTCTGTTTCCAAAAATTCTGCCAAGAATCACTAAGAGATAAGCCATTACTGAATTTCCAGAGGGCATAACGCCATCGTATATCTCCTTTGGCTTAACTATTAAATCCTTAGTATTTGTTGAACTCTGGAAAAAACCACCTCTTTCAGCATCCCAGAAATTTTTAATTACCTTGTCTGTAAACTCCTTAGCAATTTTTAAATATCTACTCTCAAAGGTAGTAAAGTAAAGCTCAATGAGAGCCCATATGAAGTAGGCATAATCCTCAAGGAGTGCTTCAATATCAATATCTCCGTGGAAGTATCTATGCATAAGTTTTCCATCTTTTATCATTCTTGCGATTATAAAATCAGAGGTTTTCTTCGCAGAGTCAAGAAGTTCCTGTGATTGCAAAATCTTTCCTCCTCTTGCAAGGGCAACTATTGCAAGAGAGTTCCAGTCTGTAAGGATCTTTTCATCCCGCATCGGAGATTTTCTCTTTTTTCTTACATTGTGAAGTTTTTCCCTTAAAACTCTTAACTTTGACTTAAAGTCATCCTCTACAAGGTTTAATTTCTCTAAAAGTATGTGTGATTCATCGGACATATAAAGAATGTTCTTACCTTTCTGGGTGGCTGTTACTTCATCCCTAAAGTTACCCTCTTTCCGAATAGAGAATACCACCTCACAAAACTCCATTTCATCTTTACTCAGAAGACTCTTCAGTTCATCGTAACTCCATAGATAAAACTCACCCTCTCCTTCCTCACTGTCTGCATCCTGGGCTGAGTAGAAACCTCCCTCTTCAGAAAACATCTCTCTTTTTAAATACTCCCAAATCTCCAGTGCAACATCTTTGTAAAATTGATCTTTTGTCCTTATATAGGCTTCCACATAGGCATTAAGTAGCAGAGCATTATCATAGAGCATCTTTTCAAAATGAGGCACTAACCAGTATCTATCAGTAGAGTATCTGTGATAACCATAGCCTATCTGGTCATATATTCCTCCCATTCGCATTTTTCTTAATGTGTAAAGTGCCATCTTAAGCGCATCTTCCTTTTTGGTGTTATCATAGTAGTGAAAAAGAAAAATTATATTTAAAGGTAAAGGAAACTTTGGAGCATTACCAAAACCGCCATAATCTTTATCATAGTGTCCTTTAATCTCTTCGTAAGCTCTATCTATTATCTTTTCATCTAATTTCTCAACAGCATACTTAGCATAAATTCTTTCAAGAACCCTCCTAACTTCTTGTGATGCTCCTTCAATTTTTTCTCTTTCTGTCTTCCATAGCTCAACTATTCGCATAAGAAGCCTTTTAAAGCCTATCTTTCCGTATGCATCCTCCTTAGGGATATATGTATCGGCAAAAAATGTTTCACCCCTGTGATTCATAAAAACAGAGAGCGGCCATCCACCTCTACCCGTAAAAATATGGCAGGCTTTCATGTAAATGTTATCAATATCGGGTCTTTCTTCTCTGTCAACCTTTATGGAAATGAAATATTTATTAAGAATCTCTGCCACTTCCTCATCATCAAAGGACTCCTTTTCCATAACATGGCACCAGTGACAGCTTGAATATCCAATTGAAAGAAAAATCGGTTTATCTTCCCTTCTTGCCCTCTCAAAAGCCTCATCACCCCAAGGATACCAATCTACGGGATTGTAGGCATGTTGTCTAAGGTAAGGACTTTTCTCATTTATGAGTCTGTTTGGTTTCATATAAAGTTTCAGGGGAGTAAATACTCCCCTGAGTTTTAATCTTTCAATAAATTATAAATTACCAGAGAGTTCCCACCACGTTTCTTCCAGCCTCTGTTGCTAAGGAAGAAATACCACCCTTAAAGTAAATGGTGTTCTGAAATCCTGTAGCCATCAATGCCATAGCTGCAGCCACTGCACGGGTTCCTGTGTGGCATACAACAACAATCTTTTTATCCTTTGGAAGTTTATTTAAGTTTTCCTCTTTAAAGAGTTCGTGCATAGGAATTCGGATTGTATTCTTATAGGTTATTCCCACAATTTCCATCTCTTGAGGGGTTCTGATGTCAAGGAGTACAAATGGCTCTTTTTTCTTAATCATTTCAAAAAGCCCCTTACCATCCACCTCACAGGGTCTTTTTGCAACCATTTCAGGAGTGAACTGAGAAAACATACCATCGAATCTTTTTGCCATCTCCTTGTCATAAGCATAGGCATCCACACTAAAAAAGGCTAAAATTAAAGCCACCACTACCACTGCTCTTACCATAGCTTTTTACCTCCTTTTTTTATTATTTTTTAAATAATATCACAATTTAATAAATTTTAAAACTCTCTGTATTACTCAAAAAAATCTGTTCGGAAAGATATTTTACTCTCATAATTGACAAAAATAGTAGATCCGCAGCAGAAGGCAATCTACCAGTGTATTCTGAGAATAATCTTGCTGCCATGAAGGCATAACGGTTAACAAAAGACAAGGTTCTAATGAGATTGGTAAAAGATAGAGAGAGCTAAGAGGGAGAGAATAAAGGCAGGAAGGGGATCTCTGAGAATTAGCGTATGCATTTTGTCACTGTGAGCCTCTCGATGAGGCGAAGCAGTCTCTAAGTAAAGCCTTCGGGAATGAGATTGCTTCGTCGCTTATGCTCCTCGCAATGACGGAAGAGAGGAGCTCGCAATGACATCCTTCTTTTGTCACTGCGAGGCCACGAAGTGGCCGTGGCAGTCTCTGAAGAAGTCATTGTCGTCACTGCGAGGGCCTCGATGGCCCGTGGCAGTCTCTACAGACGTCTAAACGACGAGATTGCTTCGCTTACGCTCGCAATGACAGGAAAAGGGGCTCGCAATGACTGAAAGGAGGTAGGCGAGATTGCGGAGCCTGTTCCGAACGTAGTGAGGAATCCCGCTCCTCGCAATGACAGAAAGGGAGGAAGAAAATGTGGAGTTTTCAGAGAATATAACAGAGCTTTCAGAGTTGTTAGTTTTTTTATATGAGAAGAAGCTAAGCAGGTATAAAGATGATTAAGCGACTTTCTATTTCGAAGAGATTAAATTTTGAGGAGAGATGTAGCTAATTTCATACCTACCAAGTCCAAAGGTTGTGTTTTTACCAGCATGTAAAATCTCTCCGGCTTTCAAATATGGTAAAAATGGTCCTATGTCCCCTTCATACTTTACTTTACCAACTACTCCTCCAAGTTTCATCCTCTCTTGTTGTCTTGTTGAATATCTCTCCCAATCTAGCCACTTAAGGCTTGAATCCGTCTTTCTCACGTTCTGAGCTAGCTCAATTAACTGTTTTGCATTAAAATCAGGACTCTCATTACAATGAAAGTATCCAAGCAGAGTAAGTCTTCTAAGCAGATTCCTAATCAGCACATGAAACTCGAGGTCATCAACAAGTCTTCTTTCAAACTTAATTCTAAGGGGGGTGACAATTTTAAGAGTTACTGTAGAAATAGAGTTTTCATACCCCTTAGATAAATCTATAACTGAAGGCTCAGTTTTTATGAAAATTTCATCTTCATATACGGTGATTCCGTTACTTTCAACCTTTAAGATCTTATATTTACCTCTTCCCTTGCCAATGCCTATTTTACCCAGATGATCAAAGGTAAGGAGAAAATATGGAAAATAATCAATTGCTTTACCAATAAGGATTAGATTAAATGTGAAGTTATCCTCTGGGTTAAAAGTCTTTCTATCTGTTTCAGGAGGCTCAATAACAAAAGGTGTAGGAACTTTTTCGTATTTGTGCATGTTAAGTATGGCCAAATCATCTGAAGGCATAGTTTCAAATACATAAATATAGGTGCATGTTCTCCTGAGTGGACAATCTCCACATTCGCGAGTTCTAAGTACACAGGTTATCTTTTTAAAAGCATTTCCAAAGCCACCCCTAAATGTAGAGCCTTTATAATAGGGCAAATAAAGCTCATCAATAGCTGTAAGATGAAAGGTATATTTTTGATAAACAATTTGCATCTTTAGTATGGGCTATGGTCAAAAATGGTAATATCTCCAGTTACTGGTGAGCGATACTTTAGCCTTAATGCCTTTCCGTGTAGAGCATGAGCAAGTTTTAAATAAAGCCATATTGGTCCTTGTCCAGTAAGCACAACCTCATTACCCTCACCAGCAAGAAGAGAGGCTTTTTTCACATACTCATCGATCTCAGAGAGTTTTGCTGTACCTTGATAGAACTCCTCTACATTAATGATAACCTGTCTGTTCAATTTTACCTCCAAAATTTTTGTAACATCTTAGCTAACTCCTTTAATCTTTGACTCAATGATTTCTCTTATTCTTGGAACATCATCTTTGATGATGATTTCAGTTTTATAATCGTCAGCACGAGATTTGATGTGAGCCTTAATCTGTCCATCATTGCCTAAAACATGAGGAGATGTTGTAACAAGGAAGCTTCCGACTCTCAAGCCAAAATTCTTCTGAAGAGCACTAATTTTATATAATATGTCCACTTCAGGATCATGCTGTGAGGAGAGACTTTTACATTCTATAGTGAAAAGAGCATTTTCGCTTGTAAACATCACGTCAAATTCATTTCTTATAGTTCCTTTGCTTATCGTAATTCCGATTACCATATCATCAATTAGCAATCCCTCAAGTGGCATAAGCTCATTAAAGCAATACTCTTCAAGCCATCCACCAGTTAGATACTCTATCTCTTCCCTTGAAAGATGCTTGATAAAGGCTGAACCTTTTTCCTCAAATTGGGCAAGTTCAAGCATTCTTCGCTCAAAAGGATTGTTAGGTGTTATCTCATAGTTATATCCTTTTTTGTTGTGCCTATGTTCCCTCAATTGTTGGCTAATTTTTTCAAGCAATGGTATAAGCTCTGAGTAATTCTTCATTATAAAGCTTGTAAGCTCTTTTCTTGCGAGAGCTGTATTCCTTTTTTCGCTAAGCTTCTGAACATTTTCAACCTTTAGTCCATAGGCAGTTAAATACTCTGTCACTGAAAGCCTAATGTCAATTTTTTCTGAAGTATTTATCTTTTTCTTCGGGAAAACTATTATATAATCGTTTTTACCACGGGGAATGTAACCCACAGTAGCAGCATAGTCTTTAAGAACCTCAAAGGCAGAGATGGCCATTACCTTTGTGCCACCTGTAATATTCACACTAAATGTGGCGTCTTCAAAATCTCTCAAACGTTCTTCAATCTTCATCTTACAGTCAGTGATCGAGTCTTCCTTTACAATCACAGGTTCAAATACTCTTGATGTATCAAAATTCTTAAGCGAGAGTGTTTCTACTATATTTTCTACCATTCTCCTTTTTTCCATCTCTTCTGTGCTTATTAAAAAAACTCCATCAGGTTTGTGATGAAGAATACTCAATATATTGGGTATAGGCTGTTCTGATACAAGGCAAACATGTATATGCATTCCTTCCCTCCATATATTGGTCTTTCATTATTCAATTTTTATCTTTTCTCTCTCTACCCTTACACCATACCTTGAGCTACCATATTTTCTGATAGATGAGATAGCGTAAAGGGGAACTAATGAATCATCCTTAAGATTTTCCTTAATAAATCTATTGATTTTACTTATATTTTGTCTAACTACATCAAAAGTAAGGCCATCTTTCCATTTTCTTAAAAATTCCTCAGCTTTGAAAGGTTTATTGTCATAGAGCTGTGCATATCTTACTGCCATCTCCTCCACAGTGGCTTTGCTTGTCAGCTCCTCCAGAGTAGTCCAGCAGTCTGTACATTCAATACAGTAACTTCTCTCAGGATGCCTACAGTGATTCTGCTTAGAATTGAGGATAGTTGTATAAATGAGCAAGTGCATCGGTATCATATCCACTGAGAGTTCACCAATATTTACAGTCCTCTCTTTAAGATTAACTCTCAGTTCCTTCTGAAAAAGGCCTGTATCCACTTCTTTTTGTCCCTCTCTCACAAGTTCAGAAAAACTCTTTCCATTGAGTGAGAGCTTGTCTCTAAGTCTTATGAATGGTAGCTCAATCAGTTCAATCTTAGCTTCTGCAGTGGAGAGCTCTTTTACGGAACCATCTGTTAACCGACAGGAAATTAATTTGTCATTCTTTGGCTTATAGTAAAAGTCACGATTTGCCTCAAACTCAGGACTTACGAGAAGGTGATAAAGTTTATCCCATGGACGACCAAAAAACTGAAGAGCTGCGCCAAGATAAAAACTCATAGTTTTCCTGCCACCTGCCAGTGAACAAAGTAGCCTCGCTGACGGGTCTTGAGCCTTCTTACGAATGAAATTTATAATTAAATCTCCCAAAATTTCGTTATGCTCGCTATTTCTTAAATCATCAAGTTCCCTTCCGTCTCGGTCTTTAATTATAATAAAAGAAGATTCCTCTAAAGGAATCTCTGGCATAGCGTATTCCCTCTGAAGTTCTTTAATTATGCCTCTTTCAACAAGATTTTCTAAAATAAGTTTTTTTCCAACAGTGGTGGTGATGATGTATATTTCATCCGTATAAATCGGCGGATTCTGCATGGCAAGGGCGTATATGGTCTCTGTAATTATTTGCGGTGTTGCTCCTGCTACAAATATCAGAACATTTTTGAACCTGTCTTTCTTCATCATCCTTCAGAATTTCCCTCTCTTTAAACATCAAAAAAAATTTTAGCATAATTGTATCATTAAACCAATTATAAATCAATATTTCTTAAAAATTTAACACTGTAAAAAACCTATGGACAACAAAAGAAACATTTCAGAAATATTTCTTTTGCTGACCATTGAAGTTCAAATGTGAAAAAATAAAATATGAAAAGATCCCTTTACATTATTGCATACGATATCTCAGATCAACAGAGACTTGCAAAGATAGGAAGATTTTTAAAGGGCTATAAAACTGGAGGTCAGAAGTCTGTTTATGAATGTTTTCTCACCGACGGAGAGCTAAAATTTGTAATGTCTAAGCTAAAAAGAATGATTAATCCACATTTCGATCGTGTTCATATATTCGTAATGGATCCAAGAGTAAAGAATCTCACACTGGGTTTAGCCCATCCACCCAAATTTCCAGATTATTTTTATTTAGGATAACTAAGGAGCTCTCAGCATGGGAAGCCTTTACATTGACAAACGTGGATACCACATCAAGCTTGATGGAAATGCTATGGCATTTTATCTTAATGGAAAGAGAGAGGGAGTAATACCTATAGAACCGATTGAAAGAGTTGTATTTGTTGGAAAAATGACGATTGATACAAATGTGATAAAACGACTTGCCTTAAAAGGAATCTCAGTTATATTTCTCTCAGGTAGAACAATGGCTTTCTGGGGTAGGATAAGCGGACGGATGCACAACAATGCCATTTTGAGAGTCAAACAGTACGAAAAATTGAAAGATCAATTTGCCCTAAAACTTTCGCAGGACATCGTGCAGAGAAAGATTTCCTCACAAATTGATCTCATAGAGGAAGTAATAAAAGAGAGAGAGGAACTTAAATTTTTCGGAAAAAACGCAACTGAAATACTTGAAAGATTTAAAAACTCAATAGAAAAATATTCAGACATATCATCCTTGAATGGAATCGAAGGTTCTGCCTCCAGTGTGTATTTTGATTTTTTCAGAAGATTATTCCCTCCATCTCTAAGCTTTAAAAGGAGAATTAGAAGACCACCCACAGACCCTGTAAACTCGATGTTATCTCTCAGCTATACCATGCTTCACTACGAGGTTTTAAGAGAACTCGAAATCTTGGGACTTGATCCTTTTGTAGGTTTTTATCATCAATTTGAGTATGGCAGAGAATCTCTTGCATGCGATTTTGTTGAGCTTTTTAGAACTCGAGCCGACAGGTTTGTGTATGAACTTTTTAGGAAAGGAGAGTTTAAAGAGAGAAACTTCTCCAAAACGCAGGAAGGCTGTTACCTAAAAAAAGAGAGTCGTCAGAAGTTTTTTGAACTTTACGAGGGATTTATTCCAGAGATAAGAGAAAAAATAAAGGATGAACTTAGAAACTTTGTGAAGAATCTAAGTGAAGGGTAGAACATTTTACATCAACTCTTTAGAAAAGGCACATCTTTTAAAACTAGATGGCTATTCTGTTGTTTATACAAAAAGCAAAGGAAAACATCACTGTTCAGTCTCTGTTCCGTTAAGACAGATTACGAGAGTTGTCATATTTGGTAACTTTGCCATTCCTGTAGAGCTTTTTTCAATGTTTTCTGAACTCCAAATCCCTATCCTTTTTATTGGCTCTGATAGTGAAAAAATCTCCACATCTATATGTCTTCCTTTTGAAAGCTCATTTTTAAATAGCTCACTAAAGGGAATTTTAGCAAATAGCGTTAAAAAAGAGGATTTTATCAAATGGCTCAAATCGCAGAGAAAACAGGCAAGACAATCTATTGCAAGAGAGTTATCCAGGTTTATAAATAGACACAATGAAAATATACAGGAAGATAACTATGAAAAAATTCTATCTCTCGTGATACCCTCTTCCTCTCATAGGTGGGAAAATGTAAGAACACTCATTCAGTCTCTGTTCTTTCTCTATTGTATTGATGTATGTATTCGATTTTTCTCTGTCAATCCCCATGAAGGAATTTTTAACTCATTTAGAAATTTTGGGTGTGTAAGAGATATGCTTTATCTGATTGACCCCGAGATTGACTACCAAAGCGTACTATTTTTTAAGGAATGCTCTATCAAGTATTTAGATAAAAGGAATTTGCAAGAAGAGCCAATTGACACAGTTACAATTCTCAATGTAATAACAAGATTTGAAGAAAGACTTTACCATACCTCATCAGTAATGAGAAATATGAAGGAGAAAATCGACAAACTTCTCAGAGCATAGTATGGCAGATAAATATCTCGTTTGTTATGACATTGCTGACGATAAGAGACTGCATAGAGTTTACAAATTCACCAAGCAGTATGGTATCCACTTGCAATACTCTGTTTTCATATGTAGCTTTACTGAAAAACAGCTTAAAAATTATGTTGAAACCTTAGCCAATATCATTGATCCAAAGGCTGACGATATAAGAATATATCCACTTGCAAAAGAGCCAAAAATTTATGCTTTAGGCTGTGCTGAATTAATACCAGATGGAGTTTTTATTACAATTTGACATGAAAGAGAGCTTTCTGCTATATTTTACGCATCTGATCTTTGACAAGGCTGGTTTAAATAAAGAAACATTTCTGAAATATTTCATCCGTTTTAACTCTAAAAGTGAAAAGTTGGGAAAAGTGGCTTTGTAAGTCATTGAAAAATCGGCAAAAAAAGATGCCTCGCTGTCGGAAACATGACCTCATCTAAAAGGGATTGCGAC
>Ga0209721_1001062_pt1 | contig 21810 bp, 13 predicted proteins | sample TshhotsprinmetaG_FD_184139 | JGI IMG/M metagenome (GOLD analysis project Ga0209721, IMG submission 184139) | Hot spring microbial communities from South Africa to study Microbial Dark Matter (Phase II) - Tshipise hot spring metaG (SPAdes)... | ecosystem: Environmental > Aquatic > Thermal springs...
CCATTCCCAAAAGCGGCGGCACGACGCCGCAATCCAAACTGTGGCTTGCGGCGGCACGACGCCGCTTTGCCGTCACCCCCCGCAGCCCGCTCCCAAAAGCGGCAGCACGCTGCCGCAATCCAAACTGTGGCTTGCGGCGGCACGACGTCGCTTTGCCGTCGCCCCCCGCAGCCCGCTCCCAAAAGCGGCAGCACGCTGCCGCAGGCCAAAGAAGTACGGTTGTAGTGTTAAGCGTGCAACCCTATCAACTGACAACCACGAGATCACCCGCGTCAGGTCCGAGAGCCAACGGGAATCTGCCATCACCTGCATCACCGACTGCGCGCTTTGATCGGGCTCGACCCATAACCCGGTGCCAGCGGTCTGCACGGCGATCATGCCCTCGGTGCCGGGGCGACTACTGCCGCGTCCGGCCCCTGGCCATGAAAGCGGCTGGCGCGGTGATCCTAAAGGAGGTGGAAGAGGCAGGTCGGCATAGCGATGCCGACGCTCATGCGCCGGTCCCGGTGCGGTGCCGCCTAAACCATATCTCATCGAGACGAACTACCAGGCGCGACACCTCGTTCACCGTTGTTTTCTCCGGAACGGCGAACTGCGATTACGAACCTGGACCATGGCCTCGGGCAGCATGGGTATGCCCTTTCATGAGCCTCAGGAGAGCAGCAATGGTAGATGTCGCTGATTATAGCATAGCTTTGCACAACCGCGTCAATGAGGGCGACGTGATCAGGCGGCGGCTACCGTGCCTCTGATCAAGCAGGCTCTGAACGTGGTAAACGCCCTACGGCCGCACTATCTCGATCTGCGCCGGCGTGCGCGCATAGATCACCGGATCGCCCTGGTACCATCCGATCACGCCGCTCACGCGCAGCCGGTCGCCGACCCGGTAGAGGGTCTCGGGCGCCGCGGCAAAGTTGCCCCAGTGCTCCCTCATGATGCGCACCTTAAACGCGCCCTGGTGCGGATTCTGAAAACCCAGATAGACCGCCTGGCGGTTGTTGAAGACGAACCGGACCACACCCTCGACGATCCTGTGCTGGCCCGCATAGACCGCAGCCCGCTTGTAGGGCACGATTGCTCCGGTATCGGCTGAACCTGACGCTGCGGCCGTACCCGCAGACCGGCTGGGCGCCTGTTCCGGCGAACCGGATACGAGCGTCGCCATCGGACTACCGTGTTCCAATGCCACGAGCGCGCCGTCGGTGCTGACAAAGTAGATCGTGTCGTTACTGACCACCCACGAGGCGTACTCCGACCAATACCGGTCATAGACTGCGCCCTGGCCGTGATAGATGTAGAAGCCGGACGGGTAGTTGCGGGTGTTCTGCAGACCGCCGCTACAATAGTGGCTGGCACTGAAGGGGCAGGAGGGGTCGTCCTGTGAGGTGACAATCGCCGGCGCCAGCGCGACTGCAATGGGACTGACGTGGGTGCCACGGCCGCCGGAGCGGTCGGTGATGATATAGGCTGCGCCTGCCTCCCAGTGCGCATAGAAAAGGTGATCGCCGGCCATCGTCACATACGGCTGCTCATCCGTCGGGAAGAACATGGCGGCGTTGGTAAAACCCATCTCATCTATCCAGCGCACATAGCCGGGCAACAGGCCGGGCACCGTGCTGTCGTCCAGCACCATCTCGCCGGGATGCGAATCCTCGCGGCCGTCATCGCCGCCGCCACGGATGACCGTGTACACCACCTCCTGGCCGCCTGGCAAACGTCTCACCACCGGCTGTGGGCCCATGGGCAGATAACCCCCGTCGCCGAAACCGCCATGGCCGATGTTGGCGATGAACGGCACCGTGCCGTCGTCCAGGTCCAACACGAACAGCGTCTGATACTGCGGCCTGGACTGAAGATAGCTGCGCATGGCGGCGTTGTCGGTCGGCCAGGACAGATCCCAGAGGGCCTGCCAGTCGAGGCGCAGCTTGACCAGGACATAGCCGTGCCCTTCGGCGATCACCGGCCAGCCGTTGGCGACCTCGGCCAGCGCATCATTGTTCTCGCCGGGATTGCCGCCGCTGCGCACGGTGGGCTTGACGCGCCAGGCGCGCGTGCCGTCGCTGTTGTTGACGGCGTGCACATACAGGTCCTGCGACGCCACGATGACACGATCACGCGAGGGAGAATAGGCCGGCGGCGTGTGCACGGCCGACCCGACGTCATAAACCCAAAGCTGGGCCAGGGTGGCTTTGTCCAGCGCGTACACTCGTGAGCCCATGGCAAAAAGGATGCGGTCGGCCAGCACGGCCGGCGGCAGCGGCAAGGGGCTGCCAGCGCCGGTAGCGAACTGACCCAGGGTGGCCCCGGTAGCCGCATCCAGCTTGTACAGCGTGCCGTTGGACGAGACCACAAACAGGGCCCCCGTCGTTGCATCGTAGGCCGGCGTGGAGTTGATGTCCCCGCCGGGGGTGCTGTTCCAGATCACCGACCCGTTGGCGTTGTTCAGCGCGTACACCCCGCGGCTGCCTGCGGCCACATAAACCCGGCCGCCGCCGGTGACCGGCTGGCTATTGCGCGGCAGGCGGAATTTGCTCGCGCTCACCTGACCGCTTGCGTCCGGGCCGTTCCAGGCCCATTTCCAGCGCCAGGGCGTGGACACCACCTGATCGGTGTAACCCGTGTGCTGCGCGTCATGGGCGAACTGCGACCATTCGACGGCCGTCGGCGCCGAGGGCGTGACGGTCGGCGTGCGCGAGGCCATCGCCGTGCGCGAGGCTGTAGGCGTGACGGTCGGGCTGCCAACAGCAAAAGGAGTATCGGCCGAATAGACGGGACCGAGCAAAGCGCTGCCGCCGTGACGACATTGGCCGTTGCTCGGCCCACCGTCGGCGCCGGAGCTATCCAGCACCGTGCCGGTGCACGGGCCGGCCGGGCCCTCATCGAAATGATAAAGCGCCATGGTATTGCTATCGGCGCTAAACGGCGCCGACGGTCGGACGAAGTTGGCCGTGTAGCGCACGACATCGGAGAGGCGCAGCTCATCCAGCCAGCCGCTGAAAGAGGGATATTCGCTGCCCGCATCGTGCTTCTCTGCAGCCACTACCAGGAAGGGATCGTTAGGATAGGCCGTGCTGCGACCATCGCGATAGCTCAAGTTGCCCGACGGGCCGGCACCCTGACCGTCGAGCTGGCCATCTACATAGATGCGCAGTGCGCCGTCAGAGGCCCGCCGCGTGACCGCAATGTGATGCCAGACGCCGTCGGCCACATTCGTCGCGCCGCAGATGGAGTTGCCGCCGTTAACGAAATGATTAACACCGAACGCCACGCGACCGCCGGAGAGGGCGATGCCGTAGTCACCGTAATCACCGCTGCCCCAAATGTCACGATCCAGCACGATGTTGCCGGTGATCCAGCCGTCGTTGACATCGCACGTAGCGACGCCAGCGTTCTCGCCGGGATTAGCCTTCAGCCAGAACTCGACGGTAAAGTCGCCAGCACCGATATCGGCCGGCACAGCCGGCGCATCTATCTGGATCTTGACACGGTCAATATCGTTGACGCCGTGGCCATAGAAGCGCAGCGAAAAGCCAACCCCGCGTGATCCGCCGAAGATCAAGGGCAGCGCGACTCGCAACGAATCGGTCGGATTTGAGCCCGGCGTCATGATGCGCCGATCGAGACCGGTCGGCTGCGGCCCGGCCGGCGACGTGACAGAGGTGGATATGGCACCCAGCGCCGTGGCCGAAGATAAAATCAATGCCAGAAAAATCAGACCTGCCAGCCAGGCCAGATTGCTCTTCACCCATGAACGCATAGATCCCGTTTCGCTTCAATTCCATCCCAAATGACCGGAATGGGCAGATGGAGCGGCGATGGCTGGCTCGACCGCCGTGAGATGCGGTCTTCACCGCTACGGAATTTAATGAGGATAAATCACACGCGTCGCTTGCCCGCTCGCAGCTTATCAATCTGCTCTTGCGGGGTGATCTTCGCCAGGCGCTCTTCCTGTGCTTTGGCCGCGGCTTGTTCGCCTGGTGTCAGCCCACCGAGGCCGCCCAGCACGGCCACTTGAGAAATGACGCGCTGCGTCTGCGGGCTGGCGCAGATCGGGCAAACAGGTGCGCTGCCTGCGACGGCGGCCTTGATCGAGGGCCAAAAGTGCGAGAAGGTCTCACCGCAAACGAGACAGGTATACTCATAAATCGGCATAGGCGGTCCTCAACCGAGTTCATATCTCGATTCACGCATCGCGCGATTTGCGACGCCAATCATAGCATATTTGGACAGAAATCACGAACCTCTGGCAGGCCGGCCTTTTAGCTTTCAGCCAGATCATGTGGTATGCTAGAACGCGTCGGAGCGAGACGCCGGCTGCGCCATCGCATTACCGGTTTCGTGCGCCGAGCCAGGCGGGCAGCCAGGGAATGCTTCAACTCATCGGGGCATCCGAGCTCCCACAAACGGATTTCATCTCTGCGGAAATCGGAGGTGCGCCTTGTTCGCTCGCTGGTCAGAACGTCTGATCCGGTTGTCGAGTGGTCGGGCGACGCTGGTCGCTCTGATTGTCTTTCTGGCCTTCACCGCCCTGGTGTTGCCGGGCCTGGCTGCGAGCTCAGCCGAGCGCACCGGCGGCGCGCGGCAGCCAGATACATCCCTGTTCTACACCGCTGCCGACCTCTACGCCATGGCAGAGGCATTCGGCCCCGCCGGCCGACAGGCGTACATCGGGGCCCGTTTCACCTTCGACCTGGTCTGGCCGCTGGTCTACGGCACGTTTCTGGTCACAGCGATCAGCTGGCTGGCGGGCCGGGTATTCCGGCCCGACGCGGGGCAGGCGCTCGGCCGGCGGCTGAACCTCCTGCCGATCCTCGGTGTCGCGTTCGATTATCTGGAAAACATCTCTACCACGCTGGTGATGGCCGGCTATCCTGCTCAGACGCCGATCATAGATGCGCTGGCGGGGGTCTTCACGCTCGTGAAATGGCTCCTCGTCGGCGGGAGCTGCGTCGCGCTGGTGGCGCTGGCGATCGCGGCGCTGGCGCAGCGGGCTCAGGGGCGCTAAGCCCCAGAATCGCCGCCCTACGTGCCTGGCACGTGGCGCGAGACCCTACGTGCCAGGCATCTTGCAGAGTGCCTGGCACGTGGCGCGAGACCCTACGTGCCAGGCATCTTGCAGAGTGCCTGGCACGTGGCGCGAGACCCTACGTGCCAGGCATCTTGCAGAATGCCTGGCACGTAGGGACGGTTCAGCGCCACAGCACGATATCTTTGATCTGCAGGTCGTCCCACGCGAAATAGAGGTCCTGCAGCACCGGCAGGGTGCGGCCGACGGTGATGGCGATCTCGTTGGGCCCGCCACGCAGCCAAGCGGCCGGTACCCGCCAGGTGGCCGAGACCCAACTGCCGGTGAAATCCTCGGCCGGCACGGCCGGCTCCAGCCGCTGACCGTTGATCCAGACGTAGTTGTCCCAGACGTTGCTCTGCATCAGCCGCACGCTCAGACGCCACTCGCCGCCCCATGTCAGCGCTTCGGCCGGCAGGTAGAACGTCCCGCGCCACACGACGCTGGGATTGCGCACCGCGTGGAGCGGCATCCACGGCGGCCCGAAGTCGCTGTCGCCCAGGTGGATGATCGTGTCCGGCGCCAGCACCGCGATGCGGCGGGCGGTGAACCGGCCGATGAGCGCAGCCGGGGAGGGCAGTCGCAGCCTCCTGTTCATCTCCTGCAAAGCATGAAAGGCCGGCCGCGGCCGGCCGGTCGGATCCACCAGGCTGTAGCCCAGGAACTCGGCCGGCAGGCGGTCCACGGGCGCTCCACCGTCGGGGCCGTAGGTCGAGGGCAGGTTCCAGACGGCCATCAGCTCCAGCCAGGGCCATGCGCGCCGCGCCCGTTGCAACGCGGCCACCAGATAAGCGGCCTGTTGCTGCTCGCTCACCGTCTGCCAGGCGCTGTCACCCCGGCCGTCCACGGTCCAGCCCATCTCGGTGGCCCAGACCGGCACATGGCCCAGCCCGTAGGCCAGCAGGATCTCCCGCAGGTCTTCGATGCGCGCCAGGTTCAGCCCCTCGTTGGCCCCGCGCGGGTCATCCGGCGGGCGACCGAAGCCGTAGGGGTGCGCACCCAGCACGTCGAAGCACGCGCCAGCGCCGGCCTCCAGCATCGCGCGCAGGAAGAGGCGGTCGTCCATGGCCCGGGCATCGTTCTGGTTGGTGGGCGCCAGGCCCGCGCTGACCACCCTGGCGGAGGGATCGGCCTGCTTGACGGCCCGATAGGCCGCGCAGAGCAGGTCGGTGTAGGCGGCGGGGTCGGGCGGCCGGCCGCCCCAATCAATGGCCAGGTTCGGCTCGTTCCAGATGACGTAGCCCAGGACGCGGCCGCGGTAGCGTTCGGCCACCCGGCCCACGAAGCGGGCGTAGTCGGCCACGTCGTCGGGCGGCGCGTTGAGGGTCAGCGCCGCGTCGCTGGCCCAGGCCGGGTGCTGATCCAGCCGCACCACCAGGTCCAGGCCGTGGTAGGCCGCGCCGGCCACGACTTCATCGGGATGCTGCCAGTACCACTGCTCGCGCGTCGGCTCGATCTGACGCCAGGAGAAGAGCTCCACCACCGCCTCGAAGCCGGCCTCGGCCGCCAGGGCCAGCGAGTGCCGGTCGGCCGGCAGGGTGTGGACGCCGACGCGCAGGCCCGGCCGGCCTCCCGGCCGCCCGGAAAGCAGCGCGATCGCGGCCAGCGCCAGCCCCAGCAGCATGAGCACGGCCAGCCTGCGGCGCGGCACCTTCATCGGCCGCCTCCCAGCGCGGCCCGCCACACGCCCCGGTCGGTGGCTGCGACCAGCCAGCGGCCGTCGGCCGTGACCACCAGCCGCCGGACGCTCGCGCCATCAAGCCCGGCGGGATGCCAGGTGCGGCCCGCGTCGGCGCTGCGATAGACGCCGCGGTATTTGGTGCCGGCAAAGACCATGTCGCGTCGCTGAGGATGAAACACCACGGCCGAGACGGAGATCTCCTCCAGGCCGCGGCCCCACGGCTGCCACGTGGCGCCGTCGTCGGCGCTGGCATAGACCCCTTTGGTCGCGGCGGCGTAGAGGCGTCGGGGGTCGTCTGGGGCAACCACCAGGTCGAACACCGTCTGCCCGGCCAGCTGCGGACCGATGGGCTGCCAGCTCCCGGCCTCGTCACGGCTGCGGAAGAGGGCCTGCGTCCCTGCCGCGTACAGCGTCGGCAGGGCGCCCGGCCCGCGGCCCAGGAACATCAGCTCGGTGCTCAGGTCGAGCCCGTTCCACGGCGTGAACCACGTCTGGCCGCCGTCGCGGCTCTCGTAGATGCGCTGGTACGCGGCCCGGACCCACAGGCGATCGGGGTCGGCGGGGTGGATCAGGATGCCGGGCACGGCGGGCACGTCGAGGCCAGTGGGGGACCAGGTGCGGCCGGCGTCATCGCTGCGGTAAAGCCCCCGGCCATCGGTGCCGGCGTAGAGCGTCTGCGGACGGGAAGGCGCCACGGCTACGCTGAGCACGGCGACCTGCGGCAGGCCCTGGCCCGCAGGCATCCAGCTCGCAGCCGCGTCGGTAGAACGATAGACGCCGTCGCTGCCGGCCAGATAGAGAACCTCGTCGGGCGCCTGCGCTAGGTCGTTGGCCGCAACCGGGCCGGGCCCGGTCGGCCACGGCTGCCAGGTGCGACCGGCGTCGTCGCTGAACAGCAGGCCGATGTGCGCGCCGACCAGCAGGCGTTCCCCGCCAGGATCGAGCCGACGCCCTGCGACGTAGACCGTCGTGGGGCGGCCCAGGTCGCCGTGGCTGTGCCAGGTGCGGCCGGCGTCGGTCGTGCGATAAACCAGGCCGCTGTTGGTGAACGCCAGGGCATGGCCCGCGGCCGGGCCAACGAGCAGGGCATCAATCCGTGCCTCGACCTCGGCCGCCATGGGCTGCCAGAAGCCACCGGCATCGTCGCTGCGGAACAGGCCAGCGCGCGTGCGGGCATAGGCCAGGCCGTCCGCGGCCGCGTCGAACCACAGGCCGGCCACAAAGGTCGCCGGGACGTCGGCGGCCAGGCGCCAGGAGAGGCCAGCGTCATCGCTGCGGAACAGGCCGGCGCCGTCGGTCCCGGCCAGCAGGCGACGGCCGTCGGGCGCGAAGGCCAGGGCCAGGACGGCCGTTCCTGCGGGCAGGGGGGCCAGCGGCTGCCAGCTCACACCGGCGTCGGCGCTGCGCCAGATGCGGGCGTCCTCGCCGGCCAGGTAGAGCGCGGCGTCGGGGCCAGCCTGCAGGCTGTAGACGCTCCGGCCCTGCCGCTCCAGGCCTGCGGGCAGCGCGACCGGCTGCGGCACGTCGGGCCCGACCGCTTGCCACGTGCGGCCGGCGTCGGCGCTGCGCCACAGGCCGTCGCTCGTCCCGGCCAGGACGACGCCCGGCGCGGCCGGCGCGATCAAAAGCGCGTGGACCGCGCGGCCGGCCAGCTCGTCGCCCACGCGCTCCCAGGTCGCGCCGCGATCCTGGCTGCGGTAGAGGCCCGGCGGCGCGAGAACCGAAGCCAGCATCAGATCGGGCCGGGCGGGGTCGGTGGCCACTGCCAGCACGGTCGCAGGGGCAGGAAGGCCGCGGCTGGCCGGCTGCCAGTCCAGCGGCATCGGCCGGCCGACGCACCCGGCCAGGACGATCAGGCCGGACAGCACGCCGAGGCCGATGAACCGGCCAATCACCGCGCGCGCAATTGTCCGCTTCAGATCGAGTCTCTGCCTCAACAACGACACTTCTCGCCGATCACGCCGCTGCACGCTGCGGCCGGGTCGGCCGGCACGGAAATGCCGACCGCGGCCAGCAGATCGCGCGTCAACCGCAGCGGCAGCCCCATGACGCTGGCATAGCATCCCTGCCACGCAGCCACCGGCGCGAACTGGGGATGCTGGATGGCATAAGCGCCGGCCTTGTCCAGGGGATCGCCCGTGGCCACATAGGCCGCGATCTCCGCATCGGTGTAGGAGCGCATGGTCACGAAGCTGGTGGAGAGCTCGGTGCGCAGCTCGCCGTTCCACGCCAGGGCGAGCGCCGTGTAGACGATATGCGTGCGGCCGCGCAGCGCGGCCAGCATCGCGGTCGCCTCCGCCGCATCGGCCGGCTTGCCGAGCACCTCGCCGTCCAACACGACGATGGTATCGGCCGCCAGCACGACCGCGGCAGGATGGCGCGCGGCCACGACCTGCGCCTTCGCCCGGCAGAGGCGACACACCAGCGCTTCCGGCGCTTCGCCCGCCGCGGGCGTTTCGTCCACATCGGCCGCGTCCACGGTGAACGTCAGCCCAAGGCTGGCCAGCAGCGCCTGGCGCCGCGGGGACCGGGAGGCAAGCACCAGGTGAGGAAACGCTGTTCGCTTCATGACCCCGCCTCGAGCCCTGCCAGCAAATCGCCGGCACCCGGCACAGGACGCCAGCCGTTGACGTCCCACCCCAACACGTAGTGTTCCGCAGCCAGGCTGCCCTCAGGTTGATCGAGCATCCAGCGGGTGTCGGCAGCCTGGGAGCGATGACACGCCAGCGCCGCGCGCTTGAGCGGCTCGACCGCGCGGATGTCCACCGTCACATCCACCGCCTCGGGCGACACGCAGGCGTAGGTCGGCCCCTCGGGGCTGGCCTCCTGCGGGCAGGTGACCACCTGATACCACAGCCGGCGCACGCCCAGGCGGTCGGGGGCTGCTTCCAACGCCAGGCGCACCGCCCGATGCAGGGCCACGTGATCCGGATGGCGGGTGATCCCCTGGTCGTCGAAGGTGATCACCGCGTCGGCCGCGATGCGACGGATGTGGGCCGCCAGCGTGTCGGCCAGGTCGGCCAGATCCCAGCTTGCGCCTGCGCCGTCAGCGTAATCCAAAATGACCAACTCCCCCACCCCGAGCACCTCTGCCGAGCACCGCAGCTCCGCGCTCCGCAGCGCGGCCAGCGCCTCCCGCGTCTCGGCCAGCCCGGCCGACTGGCCCGCCTCCCCGCGCGTGGCGCAGATCAGCGCGGTGCGGGCGCCCGCGGCCGCGGCCTTCGCCAGCGTCCCGGCCATGCCGAACGCCTCATCGTCGGGGTGAGCTGTTATGACAAGTAAAGTCGTCACCGATGGATGCACTCCCCACGACCCAAAACGACAAAAAGAACGGCTGCAGCAACGCGTTTCCCGGCCACCACGCCGCCTCAGCCGTTTCAAGATGAACGTGCCAGGCAGCTTCATGAGGCGCCTGGCACCTATCCGCACTTCACGTGCGATTTTTCAGCTGCATCCCGCGCCAGATCATACAACCGAGCGGGCCGGAAGTCAATCTGCGGGCGGTGGCGACGCGATCGCCGCGTTCAGGGCGACGGCGTGTCGCCACGATCCAGGCACATCACCTCCCTCGCAGCAGCGTGATCCGCTCCTCGACCCGTTGCCGCTCGCCGGCCAACAACGCATTGCAGCGGATGGCCTCGGCGTAGGCGGCCTCGGCCTTCGCTGCTTCGCCGGCCAGCCGGTAGATCACCGCCAGCTGGAAGCGCGCCTGCGGATGTGACGGCAGCGCGGTGACGGCCGCTGCGGCCAGTTGTCGCGCCGCGGCCAGTTCCGCGTCGGCTTCCGCCTGGCGGCCCAGCCGTTCGTAGGCCAGCGCCAGGTCCAGGTGAACGGAAACCAGCACCGATTGGGCCTCGTCCGGCACGATTTTGTTGTAGTCCAGCTGCTGCCGGAGTGCCTCCTGGAAATAGCGCAGGGCCTCGGCCGGGCTCCCCGCTTGCAGGGCCAGCGCGCCCAGGCCCAGCAGAGCATTGACGTTCGCCGGCATGATGACCAGCGCCTGCTCGTAGGCCTCCCTGGCAGATACCAGATCCCCTCGCATGTCCCGGAAGTAGCCCAGGCTGCTCCAGGCCAGCGAGAAGGCCGGCGCCAGGGCGACCGCCCGCTCCATCCGCTCGGCCGCTTCGGCCAGGCGGTTGCGATAATAGTCGTACCAGGCAGCCAGGTAGTGGACCACGGGCAGGTCGGGATTGTCGCGCAGGAGCGCGGTGTAGATCTCGTCCGCCTCGACCGTCTTCCCTTGCGCCTGGTAAACGGCGGCCAGCGCGGACATCACGTCCACCGACGCTGCGCCGGGCTCCTGGGCCAGAGACGGCTGCAACTCGGTCAGCGCTTCGTCGAGCCGACACAGCCGCAGCAGCACCCGGGCCAGCGCGGCGCGGCCTGTGTCCCGGTAGAGGCCTTCCGGGCCAAACAGGGGGATGGCTGCCCGGTATTGGTCGGCTGCGTCCGGCAGGCGGCCCTGCGCCTCATAGAGCTGCGCCAGGCCCAGCCGCACATGGGGATCATCCTGCAAGCGCAGGGCGGCCTCGTACTCTGCGATGGCCAGGTCGGTCTTGCCGGCGCGCTGGTAGAGCTCCACCAAGCCCAAGCGGGCCAGGACGTTGTCCGCCAGCCGCAACGAAGCCCGGTACTCGGCCTCGGCCGCTTCGGCCTGCCCCTGCCTGGCCAGCAGCATCCCCAGGTAGGCGCGGACGTCGGCATCTTCGCGCAGGGCCAGCGCCTGGCGATAGGCGGCGATCGCATCATCGGGCCGGCCGAGCCGGTCGTAGGTGTCACCCAGGCGCGCCGCCGCCGAGAAGTGGTTCGGATCAGCGGCCAGCGCGGCCTGATACGCGGCCAGGGCTTTGTTGTACTCGCGGGCCTCGTAGTAAGCATTGCCCAGGACGTAGTGGTTGTCGGCGTCGGGCCGCAGGGCCACGGCCTGCTGGAGGAGCGGGATGGCGCGCGCGGTGTCGCCCCGCAGCAGGTACATCAGGCCCAGCAGCGAGGCGATCGCGGCGTCGTGAGGGTTGCGCCGGAGGTGATCTTCGGCCGCAGCGATGGCCTTTTCGTACGCGGCGTTCGCGGCTTCGGTTTCTCTGCGCGCCTCCAGGAGCTGGCCGATGCTGTTCCAGGCGGTGAAATCGTCCGGGTCGTATTGGGCTGCCAGCCGGTACTCCGCCAACGCCTCTTCGGTCCGGCCCAGAGAGCGATAGAGGTCGGCCAGGAGGTCGTGGGTGTTGGCGTCACAGGGGAGGAGAGCCAGCGCCTGTCGGTACGCGGCCACGGCCTGCTCGGGCTGACCCATGCCGCGGTAGGCTACAGCCAGCGCGCTGTGATCGCTGTACAAGCCGGGGGACAGCTCCATCGCCTTCCGGTAGGCGGCAGCCATCTCCTCCCATTGTTTCAGGCCCCAAAGGGCCTGGCCCAAGGAACGATAGAGCCATGCCAGGCGGTCGGGGCGCAGCGGCGTCCGTCCCTGCGTCCCCAGTTGGATGGCCCGCCGATACTCGACCACTGCCTCCTCGTGCCGGCCGGCCCTCAACAGCGTGTCGGCATACGCAGCAACCGCCTGCGGGTCGTCGGCCTTCTCCGCCCCTTTCAACCCTGCCTCGCTCAGGGCTGCTGCCCGGGCGAAGGCCGCCTCAGCCTCGGCCGCCCGGCCGATCTCCCGATAAGCCTGGCCCAGGGCCCCATGGATGGCAGGGTCGTCCGGAGACAGCGCCGCGGCCCGGGTGAGCGCGGCCACCGCCTCGTCCCAGCGGCTGCGGGCCATGAGCAAGGAGCCACGGAAGTAGTAGGCGTCCCCGCTGTCGGGTTTGAGCCGCAAGGCCTCGTCAATCTCCCGCAGAGCAGCCACAGGATCGCAATTGACGCTGTACGCCACCGCGAGGTTGCGCCTGGCCGCGTAGAGGTCCGGGTTGATGCGGACCGCCTCCTGCAGGGCCGCCAGGGCCGTGGGGAACTGGTGCAGGAAGAAGTGAGCCGAGCCTTTGTAGAAATAGACCGCTTCGCGGCCCATCATGCGGGCTTCGTCAGGGGCCGACTTGAGGGCCAGGTCGAAGAACGAGAGGGCCTGCCCGTTCTGGCCGTCGGCGTAATACACCAGGCCAATGGTCGCCGCGGCGATATAGCTCATCTCCTTCAGCTCCCGATCCACCCGCAACTCCAGCTTGTCCAGGTCGGCCATGGCGATGGAGGCCTGTTTGAGGAGGGGCAGGTACTGCTGAGGGGCTTTCACCAGCTCGAAGCGGGGGTTGACGCCGGCGTCGTCGTACCAGCCGTAAATGACCACCGCAGCCTTGCGCGCGGCAGCTTTGGCGCGGGCATCCTTCTCGGTGTAGACCTCGTATGCCCGTTCCACGTAGACCCCATCCACCTTGAGCTGGGCCAGGGCCTCGCCGAGCCCGGTCTCGATGCGCCGGGCGTAATTGACCGCCCGGGCGCCCGGATCCCGCTCGAAGTCGGCGATGAGGACGATCAGCCCCTTGGGCGGCCGCCGCATGTCGTAGATCGTCCAGCCGCCCCATCCGGCAGCGGCCAGCACGGTCAGGATCAGGCCGACAGCGGCCAGGCGGCGCTGCCAGCGCTTGTAGAGCCGGGGCCGGGCGATGACGTAGCCTGCGCTGATGACCATGGCGCCAACCGCCACCCCCACCACGATGAAACCGACCAACGGGTTGCGCAGGATGTCAACCGCCTTGAGAAACTTCTCGATCAGGGTCAGGGCGGCGGTGAAGAGCGCCATCAGGCCAACCAGGAAGTTACGGATCCCCTCGCGGCCGCCTTTCTCCGATTTCTGCTCGGCCGGGGCTTTGGGCGCCTCCTCTTCCTCGCCCTCGCCTGTCAGCGCCGAAGGCGTAGAGAGGATCGCGGCGGCCCCGGCTGTGCCAGGGGGCGAGACGGCCCCGGTGACCTCGACGGCCGTCAGGGCAGGGGCACGAAGGGCCGCCTCCAGCGCGGCGGCCAGGTCTCCGGCTTTGCCGTAGCGGTCGGCCGGAGCCTTGCTCAACGCCTTGAGGAGGACCTGCTCGACGGCGGGGGCAAGGGCGGGGTTGGCCCGGGTGGGTGGTGGCGGCGGCTCGGTCAGGTGGCGCATCATCACGCCAGTGGCCGTGTCCGCAGAAAAGGGCAGGGTGTTGGTGCACAACTCGTAGAGGATGACCCCCAGCGCGTAGACGTCGGTGCGGGCGTCCAGCGGATCGCCCCGGATCTGCTCGGGGGCCATGTAGGCCGGCGCGCCGGCCGGATCGGTGGGCAGGGCCGGCAGGGCGGCGCCCGCGATGCGCGCGACGCCGAAGTCGGCCACCATCGGTTCGCCCTCGGCGGTGAACAGGACGTTGGCGGGCTTCAACCCGCCGTGAACGACCCCACGGCCGTGGGCGTAATCCAGGGCCGCGGCGATGGCGCGCGCCAGAGCAGCCACTTCCGGGAGAGGCATGTACTGGCCGGCGGCCTTCAACGCGGCCAGCCGATCCTTCAAAGTGGCGCCCTCGGCGAACTCGCCCACCACGTAGAGGAACGACTGGCCCGCGACGGTCGCCACGTCGCAGTCGTAGACTGGCGCAATGTGCGTGTGGCGCAGCGCGGCCATCCGCTGCGCCTCCGCGCGCAAGCGCTCGACCAGGGCCCCATCGGCCGTCAGGTGGGGACGGTAGACCTTCAGGACGACCTCGCGGCCCAGGGCCGGGCTGTAGGCCCGGTACACCTCGGCCAGAGCCCCGCCGGCCACGCGCGCGATGACCTCGTATCGGCCCAGCTTCTCTCCGACCAGATCGGGCATACGCTCCCTCCCTGTCCTGAAAATCGCCGTGCTCACGTGCCAGGCATCTTGCAAAGTGCCTGGCACGTAACGACTCACGTGCCAGGCATCTTGCAGAGTGCCTGGCACGTAACGACTCACGTGGCGGCGTTACCTGGCCCGCTGCAACGAGATGTTCAGCTCGTAGGGCGATTCCACAGCCGCGCCGATGGTGATGCCGTCCTCAAGGATCGGCTTGTAGCCCCGGGCGGTGATGATCCAGCTGTAGATCGCCCCCCGTTCCAGCCGGTCCGGGAGCTCGAAATAGCCGCGGCGGTCGCTCTCGGCCAGGGTGTAAATCTCCTTCACGCTCCAACGAAAGGCGTCCACGGTGATCCCCGGCTGCAACACCAGGAAAAGCGCGTCGGGGACGCCGGCCTTCGTCTCTGCATCGGTGATGCGGCCGTAGACCTCCACGCCCTGGACGGCCGGGGCCGGCGCGGTTGTCGCCTGGCCGACGGTGCAGGTGCCGCTTTGGGCCTTCACAGCTTGCAGATACAAATCGAGCCGGTATTCGCCGTCGGGCAGCGCGCCTTTGCTGCTGTAGATGCGAATCCAGTTCCGGCCGCTGATGCCATCTTGCCAGGTGTGCCGTTGGAGCGGCAGCGCCTTGTCGTTGACGGTCCACTGCCAGCCCCATTCCAGGCCATCTTGCAAGCCATTATAGTCGAAAAACGCGAAAAGTTCATCAAGCCCGCCGGCAAAGGCTGTGCCCGACCGCACCGGCTCCCCCTTGCGATCAACGCCTTCGGCAAAGGTGATGGGGCCGAAGAAGGCCGCAGGCCCCTCGGTCAAGACGAAATCGGTGGTAGCAGCCAGGCGCTCCCTGCTGCCGGCCCCTCCGCCCGCCACGTACAGCTCCAGGCGATAGCGGCCGGCCTGGAAGCCGGGATTGCGGCGCAGGAAGAAGGCCCATTGCCCGGAGCCGATCGGCAAGGGCTCGCCATCCTTGCGCTCCTCTTCCTTGCCTCCGCGATACAGGCGATAGGACCAGGTGGTGTCCGCCGTGACGTTCGCGTAATCGAATGCCCCGCGCAGCTCGCCGACCCCGGCAGGCAAAGGGCCTTTGACCCCCGCCTCATTGCCGGCCGTCACCGTGAGGTTGCTGAAGGTTGGCGCCTCCGTCGGGGGGCCGCCAACGGCAACCCAGGCGGTGTCCAGCGTCTTGCCGTCGTAGGTGATGCGAAACTCGTAGTCCCCATCAGGCAGGGCGGTGTCGGAGAGCCCCACCCACCATGTGCCTTCCGGGCCACCGCTCCAGGGCGCGCGCGGCCACACATCCGCCAGGACCTGTCCGTCGCGGAGGGCCACCGGCTCCCACGCTGTGCCGTCCTGAAAGCCGCGATAGTCGAAAAAGAGGTACAGCTCGCGGGTGCCGGTGGGGAACGAGTCGGCCACGGTCACGGGCTGGTCGGCCTGGTTCATAGCGGGGGCAAAGATCAGGCGGCTGACGGCCGGCGGGCCCGACGAGAGGTTGATCTCGGGCGACGGCGAGGGCGCAAAGGGCCGCACCAGGCCTTGCCGGGCGGCTTCGATCAGCGGTTTGGCCAGGTTCACGGGCCGCAGCGCGTTGATGAAACCACCGGTGGGGACACAGGAGTCGTTTTCGTCAATCACGCCGTCGCCGTTGGTATCGGTGATACGACGGCAGTCCACGTAATGATCTTTCTCACCTGACCCTAACTGGGTGGGGATCCCCACCAGTTCGCCTTGCTCGTTGACCGCCGTGCCGCCGCTGTTGCCGCCCGCGATGGTGGCATCGGTCTTGATCCATGCCCTGCCCTCCACGCCCTGTTCGCGGGTGAAGCCGCTCACATCGCCACTGGTGAAAGTGATGGTCTCACCGCCGATGCCGGGGTAGCCGAAGATGTAAAGGCGGTCCCCCAGGTCCAGCGCGTCGGAGTCCCCTGTGGTGAGCGCCGGCAGGTTGAGCTGTTTCCTGTCCACAGCGCTGCCGTCAAGCATCCGCTGGACCTGGATCACGGCTAGGTCCAGGTCGGGGTCGTACTGCACCACCTCGGCCAGGTAGGTCGGTGCCGGCGGCTCGTCGGAGCGCAGGGTGAGGGCCACCACCAACAGGTCGTAATCGAACTCCGGCTCGTCCCACATGGCCTTCGGCAGCGCCACGTGACAGTTGGTGAGGATCAGGCCGTCGGCCGAGACGATCGTGCCGGAGCCACCCCAGCGAGGCTCGACCAGGCCCGACTTCTTCACCCGGACGGCAATGAGCTGCACCACCGACTTCATCACCCGTTGGATCACCGGCCGCTCCAGGGCCGGCGCGATCTGTACGCTCTGCGCGATCACTGTCAGGGCCAGGACCAGGGCGAGAACGACACGTTTCATGGCGCTACCTCCGGCGATAGACGGTCCATTGGGTCCCCAACACGCGGTCCTCCCAGATCATGGTGTTCTCGTCCACCACGGTGTAGAAGACGGTCCAGCTCGTAGGCCTCGACATGGTGGTCCCTTTGTACACCTTGGGCTCGTAATTCAGCACCGAAAAATGAATGAACCCCTCGCCCGGCTCATAGGTACCGGTCTCCCAGGTCATCAGATCGCCCAGGATGACCTGATAGGAGTAGCTCTTGTTGGGATGCAGGATCATCTGGCTGTACATCGTCCCGAAACCGGTCGTCATCTGGCTCTCCCAGATGCCGGCCAGCTTGATCGCAGCAGGCGCCGGACGCTGCGGCGCGGCCGGCTGGAGCGGTGGCTGGGGCTGGCCGGCCGGCGCGGTGGGCGGAGGCAGTGTGGGCTGGACCACCGGCTGCGTCGGTTGGGCCTGGAGCCGGCCGGCCGGCGCGGTGGGCGGAGGCAGTGTGGGCTGGGCCACCGGCTGCGTCGGTTGGGCCTGGGGCCGGCCGGCCAGTGCGGTGGGCGGAGGCAGTGTGGGCTGAACCATCGGTCGCGCCGGCTGCGTCGGTTGAGGCATAGGGGTTGGGGCAAGCGTCAGCCTGGGTGAACAGGCCAGGAGACATACGCCCGTCCAGACGCAAAAAAGCACCAGTCCGATTTTGGCTGACAATGCGGAACTCACCATGGTGAACCTGCTCAATCCAGGGCTGCTCAGCGCGCCTTGTTCAGCTTGACCGTGATTTCCAGCGGCGACTCGACGTCCTCACCCACGTATACGTCGTCCTCGGCAATGGGCCGGTAGCCTTGGGCCGCCACAATGATGCTATAGGACTCCCCGCGCATCAGCAGATCAGGCAGGCGGAAATTGCCCCCGCGATCGGTCTTGGCCCCGGTGTAAACCTGGTCTTCCTTGCCCTCAAACTCATCAACGCTGATGCCCGGCTGCAGCACGACGAAATAAGCTTCGGGGATGCCACGGCCGGTGTCCGCGTCCACGATGCGGCCGTAGATCTCCACCCCCTCCTTTCGGGACGGCTTCTTGGGCGCAGGCGTGGGCTGCGGCGCTTTCCCGCCGATGGTGCAAGACCCGCTCTGCACTTTTTCGCCCTTCACATAGAGATCGAGCCGATAATCTCCGTTGGGAAGCACGTCGTCGCTGTAGATCCTGATGTAGTCCGTGCCGCTGCTCCCGCGTTCCCAAGTGCGCTTCTGCAGTTGCAGCGACCTGCCGTTGACCGTCCACTGCCAGCCCCACTCCCAGCCATCCTGCATCCCCTGGTAATCGAAGAAGCCGTAGAGCTCAGAAAGCCCGCTCTTGAACGCAGTGCCCGGCCGCACCGGTTTGCGCTGACGGTCTACCCCTTCCGCGAAGGTGATGGGGCCGAAGAGCCCTCCGCCGGCCTTTTCCTCGCCGACCAGGCAATCGGCCGTGGCAGCCAGCTTGTCCTCGATGTAGAGCTCCAGGCGATAGACGCCGGAATCGAGAGCTGTCTTGCTGCGCAGAGGCAACGAAGTAGAGCCCGAAGCGCGGGTGAACGGCGTCCCCTGGCCCCTGGCGATCTCCTCGCCCTGGTAGTAGCCGACATACGACCAACGGGTGTTGCGGGTCATGTTGGCGTACTCGAAGGTCGCCACGATCTCGGTGATGCCCCCCGGCAGGATATACCCTTCTTCGCCAGCGGCCGAGAAGACGATGTAGCTGAACGCCGGGCGTTTTTCCGGCCTGCCGCCGATCTCGATCGTGGCCCTGCCGAGCTCTGCGCCCTCGTAAGTGATGACGAACTCGTAGCTGCCGTCATCCAGCGGCTCGTCAGAAGGGTCTACGCTGATCCACATGGTGCCATGTGCGCCGCTTTCCCACTGCTCGGCCGGCCAGGCGTTCTTTTGGGGCCTGCCATCCACGATCAGCAGGGGCTGCCACATGGCGCCGTCCTCGAAGTTCTCGTAGTCGAAAAAGAGGTAGACAGCTTCGGCGCCGGATGGCAGGCTTTCGACCACCGTCACCGGCTGCTCGTAGTCGTCAATTTCCGGCGCGAAGATCAACCGGCTCACGCTGGCCTGGACGGTCGGCGCCTGGCGTGTGGGTTTCGGCTGGGGCACGGGGGTGGGTTCGGGGGCCACTGCGCCGGCCGCGGCCGTGATCAACGGCTGCGCCAGGTTGACGGGCCGCAGCGTGTTCAGCGTGCCACCGGTGGCCGCACAGGTATCGTTCTCATCCACCACGCCGTCGCGATTGGTGTCCTCTTCGTACCGGCACTGCACCACCTCATCGGCGTTGCCTGCCGCGCCCGCAGCCACCAGGCCCACCACCTCGCCGTCCTTGTTCATTGCCGGCCCGCCGCTGAAGCCGCCTTCCACCTCCGCGTCGGTGCGAATCCACGCCCGGCCCTTGATGCCTCGGCCGGTCGAAAAGCCGGTGATGGCCCCGGTCACCGAGCCGACAGGTTTCCCGGCCAATCCGACATGGCCGAAGATCTCCAGCGTGTCGCCGGCTGCCAGGTCATCGGAGTTGCCCAACGGCAAGAAGGGCAGTTTCAGCTTCCGGGCATCCACGGGGCCGCCGTCGAGGGTCTGGTTGATGCGTACCAGGGCCAGGTCCAGGCCAGCGTCATACTGCACCACCTCGGCCAGGTACGCAGGCACAGGCGGACGGTTGGGCCGGCTCGCCAGCGCCACGATCAAAAGATCATAGTCGAACGCGCGGTCGTCCCAGATCAGTCGTGGCATGGCCACATGACAGTTGGTCAGGATCAAGCCATCGGCCGAGATCAAGACGCCGCTGCCGCTCCATTTCGGGATGAGGCGCCCGCCTCGGCCCTCATCTGCTGCGATGATCTGCACCACCGACTGACCGGTTTGGGCCGCGGCGGCCGGGGGCGCTGCCTGCGCCTGCCACCACGCCGAAAACAACAACACGGTCACGAGCAACGCGCTCGCCAGAAGATATCCTCTCGTTCTCATGCTCACCCTCCTCACCGCAGGTCTGTTGAGCCTGCCGACAGGAAACCACCGCTACCGGCTGCAAGCCGCACAGGGACCGACCACAACCGGGGAAAGATGGACACCTTTTCCGGGGCGTTGTGCCCCGATATTATGTCATCTCGGGAGCGCGCGTGCCACAAGGTTCAGCGCGCCTCGGGTGCGATCGTAGTACGCCTCGGCCGCGGTCAGGGTCACGATATACACCTCGTTTCCGGCCCGCACGAGATAATCCTCGCCATACATCACCACGGGCATGGTCTGCAGGAACGGGTTGGGATCGGCCTCCACATAGCCGAAAGCGATCCGTTGCGCCGGCCGGCCCGCGATGGTCGCGTTCTCGTCCGTCTCGAGCACGCGATAGGCGGTCCAGGCGCGCGCCCGCTCCAGGGTCAACGCCTGCTGCACCGCAGCCACCGGGTTGTCCAGGGACGGCAAAGGCCGGCGCTGAACGGTGATCACGCTGCGCGCCGGGCCCAGCCACTCCTCGGCCCGCAACAGGACGGGCGGTTCCGCCTCTGTCCTGAGCCAGCCGGCCGGATAGCGGAATGTGAGACCGCCGGCATCCACCGTCACCGTGCGGCCTTCCGCGGCGGCTTTGACGCCCCAGCCCACCAGAAGGGCGACCACGATCATCGCCACCACGATCCAGTCCACCAGACGGTCACGCTCGCGCGCGCGAGCCCTCAATTCTGCGATCATCGTCTCATCTCCTTCTCGTCCTCGACGTCCGCTCAGGCGGCCGCCGCAGCCGCCTGCCGCCGCAGCCGGCTCAAGAGGTAGAACAACACGCCGAAGGTGATCCCGGCCACCAGCGCGCCCAGGATCAGCCCAGGCCAGGGGTTGTAGCCGCCCCCGCGCAGGCCGATGGCCGTGGTCGTGATCTCGCCCCGCACATAGATGAACAGGCCATCCAGGATCGCGGCCAGCGCAAATCCGACCGGCATCCACCAGAGCGGTTCATCCTCGAACTTGCACCGTCCCAGGAAGTAGCCCATCAGCCCTCCGAAGCTGGCCAGCGCCAACGCCGTCACCGAGGTGCGGATGATCCCGGCGACCAGGTCAACCCCGCCGCTCTCCACGACAAAGGTCACATTGAGGACCGTGGCATAGCCCAGCGCCGCCGCGGTGCCGTAGATCACGCCGTCCACCCGCTCGTCGAACTCCGGCAGGCTGTAGACACTGAAGCGGACCGCAGCGTAGACCAGGAACATCTCGGTGAAGCCGATGATCAGGATGGCGGCCAGGATGTGCAGCAGCGGGCCGGCGGTCGCCATCCACTGGGAGACCCGGAACAGATCTTCCGTGACCGGCCTGCCGACCGCCTGCGCGAGGAGGGCGCCCAACACAAAGAGGCTCAGCACCAGGCGTTTGGGCTCGGGTTCGCGGACATCCCGCGCATAGAAGATCACCAGCCAGACGGCTGCCGGCACCAAGGCGAGGATCAGGCTTGTCACCAGCAGCCCTGCGCCCTGCAATTGAGGACGCGCCAGCCCTGCGATGAGGGCCAACAGCAGCACGAAAAGCACCAGCACACCTGCACCAACCAGGCTGGCCCACCATGTCCCGCCACGATCGGCGGTGACTTTGGCATAGCAAGGGGCGCAGTACGGCCGGCCGCCCAGGCGAACGACCTCGCCGACAATGGGCTTCTCGCATACGCAACAGACATCCTGGCTCATGGAAACCTCCTCTCTCTGACGACAGACGACGCAACGACGACGAACAGACCTGCCTGCTCTTCAACCCTCACGTGCCAGGCACTCTGCAAGATGCCTGGCACGTAGCGCCGCACATCACGTGCCAGGCACTCTGCAAGATGCCTGGCACGTAGCGCCGCACATCACGTGCCAGGCACTCTCCAGGATGCCTGGCACGTAGCGCCGCACGTCACGTGCCAGGCACTCTCCAGGATGCCTGGCACGTAGCGCCGCACGTCACGTG
>Ga0209721_1001063_pt1 | contig 21795 bp, 17 predicted proteins | sample TshhotsprinmetaG_FD_184139 | JGI IMG/M metagenome (GOLD analysis project Ga0209721, IMG submission 184139) | Hot spring microbial communities from South Africa to study Microbial Dark Matter (Phase II) - Tshipise hot spring metaG (SPAdes)... | ecosystem: Environmental > Aquatic > Thermal springs...
TTATTCCCTGACGCCTTCTTATCCTGCAGTTTATATTGAGGTTCAGAGGCTCAAGCATCCCATAGGATTTGTTATTGTAAAAGACCTCTATCCTCATCGGCTCTGTCTCATGATAAAGAAGGGTAACGGATTTGCCGATGAGCTCAACAGTGTTTAATGGGGTCAGGCTTGACTATTGACTTTCTTCGCCTAAAGTTAATAACACAAAGCCACAAAGCTAGCTTTGAGCTTTAATTAAGAAAGTCAATAGTCAAGTCTGACCCCGTTTATGTCCATTTGACTCCTTACAGACGGCAGATATATTAAAATAATGACGGTTGAAGACCTCTTCAGCAGGTTCTCTTTGGGTATTGAGGTAGGTTTTAGCATTACCACTAAGGTGGTTATAGAAGTCATTTAAGAATGCCTCAGACTCTGTGGTATCCCCAGAATTATCAGAACTGATCAGGGTCCTGAGCTCAGAAGCCTCACCCTTGAAAAGTTCATTCAAAAACATGGCATACGCCACGAGTTTACTGAAAAAGGCAGCCCTTGGCAAAATGCCGCTCTCGAAAGCTTCAATGGCAAGCTTAGAGACGAATGCCTTAGCAGAAATCTCTTTGAAAATCAAATGCAGGTAAAGGAGAATAAATTTGACAAGTGTTGATTAATGTTGTAATGTCCTGCTAAAGTATATGCAAATCTTTATCGGAAGCATTGTCATGGAAGAAAAAAATGTTTTTACAACAAAAGAAGCTGCAAAATATCTTGGCATAAGCACTGCAACTATTTATCGTATGGAGAAGCAAGGATTGATTTCTTCATTGAGAACGCCCGGAGGACAACGGCGTTTTAATAGAGAAAACATCGAAAAATATTTGAGAGAAAGTCAGAACTTTGAAGCTCCTCAAAATCCAAGCAGATATAAATATCAAAAAACAAACTTTAAGATAAAAGAGCCTGAAGCCGTCTATGGCGTAGAGAGTAAAAAAATAAAATCTAAAGAGTTATTTTTTCATACAGATTCAATATGGATTTATAATACTGATATTTTGAAGACAGAAAGCATTGCAGATGATTCTATAGATTTAATTGTTACATCGCCGCCCTATAATGTAGATATAAAATACAACTCACATAATGACACAATGACTTATGATGATTATCTTTCATTCACAAGAGAATGGCTTGCAAAATGTTATAAATTTATTAAAAGTGATGGAAGATTTTGTCTGAATATCCCTTTAGACAAAAATAAAGGCGGTCAACAGAGCATGTGTGCAGATATAACAACCATTGCAAAACAAATTGGCTTCAAATATCATTCAACAATAATTTGGAACGAACAAAATATTTCAAGAAGAACTGCATGGGGTTCATGGCTATCTGCCGCTGCCCCTTATGTAATAGCCCCTGTAGAAGTTATCATTGTCCTTTATAAAAATGAATGGAAAAAGACAAGTGGTAGTAGAAAGTCAGATATAACAAAAAAAGAATTTATGGAATGGACAAACGGTGTATGGAACTTTAGCGGAGAAAGCAAAAAAAGAGTAGGACATCCTGCCCCATTTCCAGTCGAACTGCCGAGAAGATGCATAAAGCTTTTTAGCTTTGTCGGGGATACGATTCTTGACCCTTTCCTTGGCAGCGGCTCAACATTGCTTGCTTGTTTAGAGACAGGGCGAGAAGGCATTGGTATTGACATAGATAAAAAATACTGTGAATTAGCAAAGAGACGGCTTTTGACAGAAGGCCAGATAAATCAACTCGAACTCACTGTTGCCTCAGGAGGCAGGTAATGTCAAAAAGTGTTAGCGATTTAATCATGGCTTACTTTCAAAAACATCCTAAAAAAGACCTCAAACATGGACCTGTTGTGGATTGGGTTACTGAACAATTCCTTAAGGATAATCCCGAACCTCCAAGGGACCCATGGAGAGCCATTCGCAAACTGCACCAAGAAGGAAAATTAATAAAGGTAAGCAAGGGAGTTTATCGCTATGACCCTGACCATGTTAAAAAAGTTGAGCTATTTGATTTCCCTCCAGAAGTTAAGGAGGCAATTTTTAAAAGAGATGATTATAAATGTGTTGTATGCGGGCGAGGACGAAAAGATGGAGTTGAAATATGTGCAGACCATATTAAACCAAAGGATAAAGGCGGTGATAATTCTGTTGATAACGGGCAAACTCTATGCATGGAACATAACCTTATAAAAAAGAATTATTCACAGACAGAGGCTGGAAAAAGGTATTTTATTAAAATCTACAAGCAGGCGGTTGCTAATGGTGATAGACGGATGGTGGATTTTTGTAAATGTATTTTTGAATGCTATGACCTGCATAAAATAAACGGCCATATAAAAAGACCAAATGGAAAACATAAATAAAGACAAGGGGCTAACAAATCGTTCAACGCCGATGCTCATTACGCTCCGCCTCATTAGCACGGGTTAGCTCAGGCGTTAGGATACTTAACGATGCTGCAGCCAATTAGAAGCACTGACCATAACCTATACGGAGGAAAGATCAAACTGTGAGTGCCACCTACAAGAAGAGAATCTTAAATTTGATTCAGTCTTGGACCTCGGGATTGACCCTGACATCCAAGTCGGCGGACGACCACCGACGATGGCGAATTCTGAGTTTTTGACGAATAAAGAACAGGGTGATTGGGCGGAAAAACTGGTTCAGACCGCTATCAACGAGAATAAACTTGGTCTGCTTGCTGTTCAGTACGGACGCTCCGAGTCTCTGGCTGCCGGTGACGAGGGGTTTGTATGTTAAAAAGGGTTAAAAAGGGTCAGGCTTGACTATTGACTTTCTTCGCCTAAAGTTAATAATACAAAGCCAGCTATGAGTTTTAATTTAGAAAGTAAAGTCTGCCCCCATTTAAGAAATTAATTGGATGGGCATCTGATTTTGGATATCGCTTTTTCTTTCAGGAAGTTAATAATTCTTTTTAGTGTCTCTCTCATGCGGTCTTTTTCTAAGCCTTTTTCAATATATATACTATCTCTCAAAATGCCGCTGGTAAAACCTGCACAAGAATATTTTTTTAGAAAATCTTGAGGAATTTTATCTGGTAAATCCACTCCATTCATTATTGCCCATGCAAGAGTCCAGCCTTTTGCCACATTGTAGATATCGTATCCCCCACCACCCAGGGCTACCCATTTTTTTGATATTTCTTTTAATTTGCTTATAGCCATGCAGAAGCCGTTGGTTGTGAAATTAAGATGAGTCAGTGGGTCTGACATGAAAGAGTCTACGCCCAATTGAGTTACAACAATATCAGGCTTAAACTTATCAATCGCAAGAGGAACAATTTCATCAAAGGCATATAAAAAAATCTCATCGTCGGAGTAGGGCGGGAGCGGAACGTTTATAGAGTAGCCTTCGCCTTCACCAACTCCTATCTCAGATTCAAAACCGGTTCCGGGAAATAAGAATCTCCCTGTTTCATGTATGGAAATGGTAAGAACCCTGTCCGTGTCATAAAAAGCCTCCTGAACTCCATCGCCGTGGTGTGCATCAATGTCAATGTAAGCAATTCTTTTGCCTTTTTTCAGTAGATATTTAATTGCCACAGCCGGATCGTTGACATAACAAAAACCTGAAGCCTCGGACTTTTTAGCGTGGTGGAGACCTCCAGCTATGTTAAAGGCTATATCTACTTCGCCATTTTCAACCATATGGGCGGCTTGAAGTGTTGCGCCCGTTAAGAGTCTTGACCAGTCAAGAAGCCCCTTGAAAATTGGGTTATCGCCGAAACCAAATCCGTAACTATATGCATCCGGAACATCTTTTCCCTCATTTGCAATTTTAAGTATTTGAATATATTTTTCGGAATGAAAAAGACAAAGCTCATCATCTGTTGCAACCCTGCTTTCAATAAATCGGGTGTTTGGCAGTGTTAAAAGTCCAAATGATTTGATGAGTTCATAAGTAAGTTTGAGCCTGAAAATTTTTAAGGGGTGAGAATCTCCGTAATCGAATTTGGAAAAATTATCTGTATAAATAAACGCCGTTTTGAGCATGGATAAATTTAATACTTAAAAAACATGTGTGTCAACAGTCCCACTTTTACAAAATTTAGAAATGGGAAGGGCTGTTTCAGAATTTTTATAATTCCGAGATCGAGTGATAAAAGTTGTCCTTGTGACCCTGAGTCCTTCGGCAGGCTCGGGACAGGCTTGTCGAAGGGGAAGCAATCTTGCCTTTTCCAATTAGATTGCCACGCACCCTTCGGGTGCTCGCAATGACAAGCTATATAAGGCATTAGCATAATTGTCGCTGAATTTGGGTAATGACAAGTTTCCTTTGAATCTTGCTAAATGCTTATTTAGATATTATGTCTTTTATAAGGTGTTATGTATAAAACCTCACCAGCGTTTCCTAACTAACTTGTCATTTTAGTTCTATCGCAGAATTTGGGCTTTTTTAAAAAGGGCTTTGCCTCACAAAGGAGTTTAAATTACAACACCATATCCATAACTACTTTCTCAGCAAGTAAAAGGTTGTTTGCTATGCAATCGTTGACTGACACGCCCCGATATGCATTACCTGTGAGATACAATCCTTTGTGGTTTTGTAGTTGTTCATCAAGCTGTTGTAGTTTCCTGTGATGCCCTATCAGATATTGAGGTATAGCCTTCGGCCATCTAAAAATTCTGACAAAATCTGGATCGGAGGTTATTTTAAGAATATCTGATAGTTCCTTCATAACCATGTTTACTATTTTATCGTCATCTAACATGGCTAATTCCGGTTTGCGCGCCCCCCCCACAAATGTCCTTAAAAGAACTTTGCCGCTTGGTGCCCTATTCGAGAAGATGCTTGAGTCAAACAATGTTCCTAAGGTGTTTCGATTTTCTGTTGAGGGAATAAGAAAGCCAAAAGAATTCATATCCTGTCCAATTTTGTTTTTTGCCAAACCTGTTGCTACAACAGTCACCGGTGGATAAGTTATTGTTTCCAAAATCTTTGCGATAGTTTTATCCATATTAGAGATAATTGTTGCTAAATTATTAGCAGGTATAGCAAAAATAACTATATCCGACTCATAAACTGTTCCGTCTTGAAAGAAAAGTTCATAAAGATTTGGTCTTTTTTCTACAGAAATTAACTGTTTACCAGTGATTATTCGCTCGCCAAGGTTATTTTTAAGGGCGCTTATTAAGCTAATCATCCCTTCGGCAAAAGAGTACAGCACTCCAGATGGTCCAGCCGAAGCCCGTTTGCCCGTTTTCTTAGCTTCTTTGCTCATCGCAATAAAACCTCTGATGAGACTGCCATATTTTTTTTCTATATCAAAGACCTTCCCAAAACAGCTTCTGATGCTCATCTTTGATGGATCGCCAGCATAAATACCTGAAGCCAGTGGGTCAAGAAGTTTCTCGAAAAATTCCCTTCCCACCCGTCGTATCCCAAAGGACTCCAAAGATTCATCGTCAGCGCTGCCTTTGGGCATCAATAATTCTAGTAAAACCCTTAATCTGCCCGAAATACTCAAAAAGCCCGAAGTAAAAAAAGATTTAGGGTTATCAGGAATAAGCTGCAACTTATTATTCGATAAAATTAACCTTTTTCTTGCATTGTCATTACTCTTGAGGGGATTTAGAGATAGCTTGCTGGCAAGAGTTAAAGTTTCGGGTCTGTTATTCAAAAAACCGTTGACACTTGCTTCACAGAGAAAGCCTTCTGTTTTTACAGTCCGAATCTTTCCTCCTACTTCGCCTTCTCCCTCAAATACTCTAAGTTCTATATTATGCCGTTTTTGCAGAAGTGCAAAAGCCAGAGAGAGTCCTGATATACCGCCACCAATAATTGTAATTCTCATCTGAAACCGCCTGTTTGTCTTGAGTGTTTAATTTCGGATAGCTTTTTAATTTCCCCAAAATAGAGATAGAAGGTTCTTTTTCAGTATTTTTACGATCGAAGAATTTAATTTCAATTTTGCTCTATTCTTTATAATGCAATGCCTTTTGCTAAAGTTCTCTGAACTTTCTTTTTTATGGGTAGTATAAAAATCCTTCACAAGCCCATCCTAATATACTCTGTTGCTTATATTAAGCCTTACATTTCTATCGCCGATTTTGGATAATTTATTAAAAAATTTATTTAAAGTCGCAGGTGTCCAAAATAATATTCAAGCAGAGATATGACACGATTTCTTTGCCAAAGAACTACCTTCGTCCATACGTAAGCCTTTCTGGGACTTCATACTTAGTTTTGAAGTATTGGCAGTTGAGGCTTCTGCTTTGTCTTCAGCCTCTTTGAGGTTGACCGTGGCTTTGGCTCCAGAAATCGCATCATATCCTTCGGATTACAAAGTATCTAAGAATTTATTTTGGACGGGTAGCTTTAAAGTTTTAGAATAACAGATTTTAACACATCTAATCATTAGTGTCATCTAATCCAAAATCGGCGGTGGAGAATTGTCATGGCGACACAGAGTAACAAAGAGCCCTGTCCTGAGTCTGTTGAAGGGGAAGCAATCTCATTTTTTATAATGAGATTGCCATGAATCCCGCGTGTTCTATCAATGACTCCACAGGTGTCCAAAATAATATTCGAGCAGAGATATGAGATAATTTCTTTGCCAAAGAACTACCTTCGTCCATGTGTAAGCCTTTGTTAGACTTTGAAGTATTGGCAGTTTAGGCTTCTGCTTTGTCTTCAGCATCTTTGAGGTTTGCCCGTGTCTTTGGCTCCAAAAATCGCATCATATCTCTAGGATTACAAAGTATATAAGAAGTTATTTTGGACAGGTATGATAATATGAAAAAAGTTAGACGACAAATATGGAGCGTAAAAATCAGTATTTAATAAATACTATCAATGGTGTGACATAAGGTTAAAGGCAAAAATTAAAAGATTCTGGTAAAGTCAGTGGTTAGGTATTATCGCAATTTTTAACAATGACAATTCTGGCTTTATTGATTTTCGACGCTATAAGTTCAGAGAAAAATTATCAAGGGGATTTTACTGCTGCGTACCGATATCCCCCCATGGGTTTGCCATAGGGGGATATCCATTATTTATTCATTCATGAAGAAAAAATATCTTATGACACGGTGATCTTTTTCTCCTTTGCTTTTGCCTCTTCTTTCTTTGCGAATACTATCTCAAGGATACCGTTTTTGAGTGTCGCCCCTACTTTATCGGTATCAACATCAGGAGGCAGTTCGATAGTTCTTGAAAAATCGCCATATGCCCTTTCACTCAGATAATAGTTTTCCGCCTTGAGTTCCTCAGACCTTTTGTATTCGCCTTTAATCGTAAGGGCATCATTGATGATAGAGATATCTACATCTTCCTTATGCGCTCCTGGCAATTCAGCCCTGATGACCACATCATTATCTTTTTCAAACATCTCTATCGCAGGTGTAATGACGCCTGCTTCTGGTTTAATATAACCCCTTCTCCTTGTTACAACAGGGGCAAAAAAGTTTTCAAAAAGCTTGTCAAGCTCCTTTCTCATCTCATCTAATTCTTTTGCAGCTGTCAATCTGATAAGTGACATTTTGAACCTCCTATTCCTGAAGCCTTCTTCAGGATATTAAAATGTTAATTGTTTTTTTAACGAGCCAAAGGCTCTCTAAAATGACTGTTTTTCAACTTACTGTTAAACAACCTCAGCGGTGATTACCTCGCTGAATGTAATCCCCTTATCCGAATAATCAATCTCTACGGTAGCGCCTTCTGAAAATGTCTTGTTGAGCAGTTTCATCGCAAGGGGGTTGATAATCTCCCTTTGTATAGCCCTTTTGAGAGGCCGTGCCCCGTAAACAGGATCATAACCAGCCATTGCTATATACTCAATAGCTTTGTCTGTCAAGGTTATATCAAGTTTTTTATCTCTTAAATATTTTTTCATCCGGTTAACTTGAATAATGACTATTTGTTTAAGCAAGTTCTCATTTAACGGATTGAATATAATTATTTCATCAACCCTGTTAAGAAATTCAGGCTTGAAAAAAGACCTCAAATCTTCCAGAATCTTCTGTTTTAACTCTATCTCATTATCAGATACAGCCCAATGTGCAGCCGCCCTGTGAGCCCTTTCCTCAAGAATTTCCTGTATATGGACACTCCCGATATTGGATGTAAGGATAACAACGGTATTCCTGAAGTCCACTGTTCTACCGTGTCCGTCAGTCAGTCTGCCATCGTCTAATAGCTGGAGTAATAAATTAAACACCTCCTGATGAGCCTTTTCGACCTCATCAAAAAGTATGACAGAATAAGGTCTTCTTCTAACAGCCTCAGTAAGCTGTCCACCCTCTTCATAACCCACATATCCCGGAGGTGCTCCAATAAGCCTCGATACCGTATGTTTTTCTTGATATTCAGACATATCTATCCTTATTAAGGACGACTCATCATCAAAAAGAAACTCAGCAAGAGCCTTCGCAAGTTCTGTCTTGCCGACCCCTGTTGGACCGAGAAATATAAATGAGCCAATCGGTCTGTTAGGGTCTTGCAATCCGGCGCGAGATCTTCTGATGGCGTTCGACACGGCTATTATAGCTTCATCCTGACCGACCACCCTCTGCCGAATCCTCTCTTCCATGTGAATAAGCTTTTGGACTTCGCTCTCTAGCATTTTGGAAACCGGTATCCCCGTCCATTTTGAGACCACCTCAGCAATATCCTCTTCATCCACCTCTTCTTTTAGCATTTTCCTCTGAGATTGAGCCTCTTCAAGCCTTTTATTCTCGATCTCGAGTGCTTTTTTGAGTTCGGGAAGCCTGCCGTATCTGAGTTCGGCGGCCCTCGCAAGGTTGCCGTCTCTTTCAGCCATTTCCGACTCTATCTTCGTTCTCTCGGTCTGCTCCTTTATCTCCCTGATTTTCTGTATCACTTCTTTTTCTGTAAGCCATTGAGATTTCAATATATCCCTTTCTGATTGAAGCTCGGCATATTCTTGATTAAGCTTTTCGAGCTTATCGCGGGCATCCTTGGAGTCATCCTTCATTAATCCTTTCTTCTCAATCTCGATCTGCCGCATTTTCCTCTCGATCTCATCCAGTTCTACCGGCATACTGTCAATCTCCATCCTAAGTTTTGCTGAAGCCTCGTCAATCAAGTCTATAGCCTTGTCAGGTAAAAATCTGTCTGTGATATATCTCTGCGAGAGCAAAACCGCTGCAATCAGGGCTGAATCTTTAATTTTAACTCCATGATGCACCTCGTATCTCTCCTTAAGCCCCCTTAAGATGGATATAGAATCTTCGGAGTCGGGTTCTTTAATGGGAACAGGCTGAAATCTCCTCTCAAGGGCTGGGTCTTTTTCGATATATTTTCTGTATTCATTGACGGTGGTAGCGCCTATACACCTAAGTTCCCCTCTTGCTAAAGCGGGCTTGAGCATGTTTGAAGCGTCAACAGCCCCTTCTGCGGCGCCTGCCCCCACAAGGGTGTGGAGTTCATCTATGAAGGTTATGATTTTCCCCTGTGACTGTTCAATCTCTTTTAAAACTGCTTTTAGTCTTTCTTCAAACTCACCTCTGAACTTAGCACCTGCTATAATGCCAGCTAGGTCAATAACTATAAGCCTCTTGTCCTTGAGGCTTTCTGGGACATCGCCTGATACTATTCTCTGTGCGAGTCCCTCAACGATTGCGGTTTTCCCTACTCCGGGGTCGCCTATCAAAACAGGATTATTTTTTGTCCTTCTTGAGAGAACCTGAATAATCCGCCTGATTTCGTCATCCCTTCCTATTACTGGGTCAAGTTTCCCGTTTCTGGCGAGTTCGGTCAAATCTTTGCCGTATTTAGCAAGAGCCTGATATTTCTCCTCTGGATTAGGGTCGGTTACCCTATGAACACCCCTTATCTCCCTCATTGTTGAGAGGACTTTGTCCGAAGTTACACCGTATCTCTTTAAGATTTCCGCAGCCGGTCCATAGCCGTTCACGATTGCAAGGAGTATGTGCTCCACGCTTATATATTCATCAGTGAGATGCGCTGCCTCATCATACGCCTTTTCCAATACTGACTTCAATCTTGAAGAGATGTATAATTGACCTACAGGTGTTGCGCCTGAGACCTTGGGAAATTTATCTATTTCGGCATTAATCTCCCCTTTTATTTCATTCACATTTGTATTAAGTCTTTTTAATATCTGAGAACTTATCCCTTCATCGTCATCAAGCATGGCATAAAGGATATGCTCCACATCAATCTGCTGATTGCCTTTTTTATCGGCAATCTGCTGAGCCTTCTGCAGCGCCTCCTGACTTTTCTGGGTTAATTTGTCTAATCTCATTCTATTCTCCTAATTAATTGTGCAATATTAATCTTTTTCCTGACTGAGCAGGTTTTTCAGCCTGTTCTCAAACTGCTCTTTGATGTCATCCTCTAAAAATCTCATGATATCTCTCATCTCCTCGTGCATAGCCTCCATTTTTTCTCTCATTCTGAGGATAATCTCAACACCTGCCTTGTTGACCCCGAGTTCCTTTGTTAATTCAATAACCAGATTGAGCCTCTCGATATCTTCTTGAGAATAGAGCCTCTGCCTGTTTATCCTTTGAGGTCTGATAAAACCTTCCCTTTCATACATCCTTAGTGTTTGAGGGTGAACCTCGAGCATCCTCGATACAACGCTTATCATATATAGAGGCAATTTTTTATTATCTCTTTTAAGCGCCATTATTTTAGTTCTTTTCTCGGGCTTTCCTTGTAAAGTGATTCAATCACCCTTATAGCTTCCTTAGCCTTCTCAGGAATTTCCTTTGGGACAGCTATTTTAATCTCAACATATTCGTCGCCCCGTTTTTTCGATTTAGGTGATATAAAACCCTTACCTGAGAGCTTGAATTTTTGACCGCTCTGTGTCCCAGCTGGAAGAGTCATTATAGTAGCTCCATCAATTGTGGGGACTTCAAGTTTAGCCCCCAAAGCCGCCTCTCCAAAGGTCACAGGCAGCGTGATGTGTATATCATCACCTTTTCTATTAAATATTCTATGAGGCTTTATGGATATTTCAAGATGTAGATCGCCTGCAGGAGCACCACCAATTCCGGCATTACCCTTACCCCTGAGCTTAACGACAGCGCCATTATCAACCCCTGCCGGTATCTTTACATTGACAGTATCGGTCTGTAATATTCTGCCCCTTCCCGCGCACTTCTTACATATTGAGGTTATCTTTTTCCCTGTTCCTACACACTCTTGGCATGGTTGAGACATTTTGAAAAAACCCTTAGAAGCTTTAAAGCTGCCCGATCCCTTGCATTTATCGCAGGTCTGATAACTCTCAGCGCCACTTCCTCTACAGGCATCACACTCAACGGTTCTTGTAAATGTCAATGTCCTTGTAGTCCCGGTAAATGCCTCTTCCAATGTAAGCTCAATGCCTGTTAATATGTTCTCCCCTTGAGCATAGCGTGGTTCTACTCTGCTTTCTGTATCAAAGATATTGGAGAATATATCCCCAAAATTAAATGCTTCCCTAAAATTAAAATCCCTGAAGCCCTCAAAAAAATTCTCAAATGTCTTGCCTCCGCTGTCGTATTCTGCCCGTTTCTGGGGATCGCTTAAGACTGCATAAGCCTCGTTTATCTCTTTGAATTTTTCTTCTGCCGTCTTATCACCAGGGTTCAAATCAGGGTGATATTTGCGTGCCAATTTTCTAAACGCCTTTTTTATCTCGTCCTGACTCGCGTCCTTCCCTACATTTAGGGTTTTGTAGTAATCTTTTACTGTTGCAGGCATTAAACACCTCGAATTAAAATATATTAGTCATATTATATCAAGTATTATTAGCAATGTCAAGTCAAAATTATTTCTAAAAATAGATATAGGAAACTGTCACTGTCAAGCGGAGCGGAGCCCTGTCCTGAACCTGTCGCGTCCTGAGCCTGTCGAAGGGAGAAGCAATCTCTCCTTTTCTGAGGAGATTACCACGAACCCTATGGGCTCTCACAATGACCTATAAATCCATAAGGTTATGATTCTATCTCTATTTTTGGGTATTTTCCCCATCTTGACATATTAACCTGACAGATGTAGAATTTGAAGAGTTGTACCCCACACTTAATTGTGCGAGCTTTTAATCGCAAGGAGATGATTAAGAATGACTACTTGTCGAGGTTGCCTTAACGAAATACAGGAAACAGTCGCCAACTGCCCATATTGCGGCGACCCACAACCCCCTCGCACAAAAATTCCTCAGCAATGGAGCATCCTAAAACTTATCATGTGGTGCGCCATTTGGACTATTATTTTTTGGTTTTGTCTGCTGCTTATAGCAGGATTTATAGCCGGCGCTTATTATCCTCAAAATCCTGCTGCTGCCGGCGCGCGTGTTGGTGAAGCTTACGGAGAGCTGTTCTTATTGATTTCTTTTTGCGTTTCTGCTTGGCTTACTTACTTAGGAAAGCTGCCCGGCACAAAAAAGCCGAAATGAGATTGTCTTCTCAGGCAGCCTTTTTAAATTTAAAATAAAAGCGTTTACCTAAAAGTTCTTTTACGATTATCCGTTCTTCAGTAGGGTTGAATATACTCTTAAGGTATTTTAGATATTCTATAAACACCTCATAATCAATGAGTCCTGTATCATATTTGTATCCAGTGAAATCCCTTAAAGAAGCATAGCCGTCGCCGCCTTGTAAGGCTATATAGGAATTTGTAACGAGCTTGTAAGTTTTCTGCATATTTATAGGCTCATAATTTCCTTCCGGATTTTTTACCATGATATCAGAGATTCTTTCTCCTTTTAGAGATGCTTTATTCACACTGTATTTCATCCCTGATACATAAGGGTAAAGGGGATTTGAGGCATTGTAAGATAATTGAAAATCTATGCCTTCTTCAAGGGCGGTTTTTATTGCCGAGCCTGATATCTCAATCACAAATAAAGTATTGTTAAAGGGTAAGACCTCCATCACAGTGCCAATAGAGACCATTCCTGAATAAATGTTGCTCCTTACACCGCCCCTATTCATAAGGGCTATTTGAGCGCCTGTCTTCCAAGTCATTGAATCGGCAATCAATGAACCAGGACCGGAATTAAGCCCTCCAATCAGGTCTTCCTTTGCCTCAGCAATAACGGTTTTCATTAGGATATCCAACTGCTCTTTATAGGGCTGTATCAGTTTTTTTGCTGCAACGTCTTCATCAAATATACCTGCAATTTTTGAATCATTAATAATCTGTAGTATTTTTTTATATCTTTCGCTGTCCGGTTGGATTTCTTTCTTATCCTGGATGAATTTAGTTCCCATTACAAAGACAGGATTTCCAGAATAACCTTTTATGTCACCTGCCTCATCAAACTCAACTTTCAGAAGCCCAATCACACCTCCCCATCTCCAAGCTTGCACTATCAGGACGTCTTTACCATCAGGATTTTTTATAACAGTAGGATATTCTCCTTGAGGTTTTATGCCAAAAAAGTTAAATGAATTTTGGTCACCTAAAAGTGTGTGAGAATGCCCGCCTACAATTACATCAATCCCGGACACGCTCTGGGCGAGTTTGATGTCTTCATCGTATCCTATATGAGAGATAACGATAAACTTGTTTATCCCCTTAGACTTTAATTCATCTATTTTTTTGGCAACGCTGACTTTGACGTCATTGAATTTTATGTTCGCTCCTGGATTTGAGACAATGGGAGTATTCTCTGTTGTAACGCCTATTATAGCCACTCTTTCACCATTATAATTTTTTATTACATAGGGCTGAACCTTTTGGGCTGTCAAAGGGATGAGCCTAAAATCAATGTTTGCCGATGTTATAGGAAACGTTATTTTATTAACGAATTTCTCTATAAACCCTTGACCTTTATCAAATTCGTGATTTCCAAAAGTCATGGCATCAATGCCAAGTAAGTTCAGAAACTCAATATCTGCATCGCCATCAAAAAGGGTGAAATAGAGAGTGCCCTGAACGGCATCCCCTGCATGCAAGAGCATAAAGTTCTCAGACCCGCTTCTCATTTTATCAAGGGCAGTCTTAAGTCTTGGGAAACCACCTAACGATACCATAGTATCAGTTCCATCAAATTTCATCATCACCACATCCCTGTCAGACTCAAGATGGGAGTGTGTGTCGTTAAGGTGTGCGATATTGATGGTTAAGGCTTTCTGCGAGTATTCGGGCGTGTGAGAACATGCAATTACAAATATAAACATGATGAGAAATAAAAGAGTTAAATGCTTGATTCCATGAAGATTTTTCATAATTTGTATTCCTTTACCTGTTACTTTTTTACAATTAATCCTTTCTGTGATATAAATTAGCATAGTAATGAGGAAACTTAAAAGAACTGGGGGCAATTATAATTGATTCAGTTTAGGTATAATACTTCCCAAAATCGGGATTAGCAAGCTGTCATTGGCAGCGGAGCAAACCCTTTGGCAGGTATCCCTTGACCCTGCCGAAGGGTTTAGGATGACATTATAAATATAAAACAATTGGCGAGGGAAAGGTTTGCAATCTAACAGCCTGAGTAAAAAGTCAGTTCATAATCCTCTGCGACTTTTTGAAAATGAAATACCGTAAGTTATTAAAGCCGCCAGAAAGTATATAGGTATTGCCATTTCAGTCATTTCCTCAAAAAAACTCTTAATAATTTCCCTTTCTTTATTAACCTCAAAACCTCTCAATGATATATCAACCTCTATAGCGAGAAAGATAAAAATTATACCGTTCATTGCAAGGATTGACCAGATTTTATTATCCTTAACGCCGTTAATCAAGCTTTTAAAGTTTTTCCACGCAAAAGAATTGATTAGCCAAATGATACCTATTACAATGATTCCAGCTATTATCTTGGTTTCAAGAGGGACATCAGGGGCAAAATAGAATTTTGTTCTTGTGACGCTTATATCTGTAAATTTGACCTGAAAATCGAGCTCTCTTAGTGCAAATACTATGAATATTAACCCTGCGTTTAAGCCCCTGTCCCACATATTTCGCGCTTTGAAGGTGAAGCAAAGGATTGCTGCCGTGAAATATAAGATAACCTGTGCTGTTTCAACCGGGCCGTCTTCATCAACCAATTCAATGGCAAGCTCTCTTGGGATATAAACTAATATGAGACCTAAGGCTATAACAACAAAAACACCGATAAGGAGAGTTTTATAAATGTTTTTTAATATTAGCTTTAAAGAAGACAATTTAAGAGAAACTCACCTTAACAGGTTTTCTCTCTATATCAGGAGATTCGAGCTGAAACAGTTCAGCTTGTTTGAAATTAAATGTTGACGCAACAATATTGGATGGGAATGATTCAATAAGGATATTAAAATCTCTGACAACTGCATTATAATACCTTCTTGCATATTCAATGTTATTTTCGATTTCGTTTAGATTATCCTGGAGTTGCATGAAATTGGCGTTTGCCTTCAATTCTGGATATGCTTCGGCGACAGCGAAAAGGCTTTTGAGTGTTTCCCTTATCATATTTTCAGCCTTAGCCATCTCTCCGGGACCGCCTGCCTGCATTGCCATAGCACGAGCTTGTGTGACCTTTTCGAGCAGCGCCCTTTCATGAGAAGCGTATCCCTTTACAGTCTCGACCAGATTGGGGACAAGGTCAAACCTCTTTTTACATTGAACATCAATATCCGACCACGAAGATTTGACAGTATTCCTGAGCTTTATAAGCCTGTTGTAAATGACTATTACAGCAGCTATCACAGCGACAGCGATAAAGAGGATAACTAAAAAGAACAATGACATCTATCCACCCTGAATTTACAATACATGCTTTTAATAGGTTATAAGAATCGAAAAAATTTTGCAAGGATCCAAAAATAGCGATAGAAATTGAGAACATTATAACCCGGAGATTCCTGAAGTTTTTAGTTGAACTCAAAATATAGTTGAAAATCGTCAGCCTTTTGGGGTTTTCCTTTTAGTGCAGTCTTGTCAGGATAAAACAAATTATAGATGCCATTCTTTTATAAGCCTTTGTTTTTGCTTTTTAAATCTCTTTGAAATGATTCCTGAGTATTTTGATAACTGTCCTTTTAGATTGGCTATGGTTGCTGATTCTATGATTATGTTTGACTCCTTTTCTTTTATCTATAGGGATTTATAGTAGGTGCTGAATATTAAACTCAGGAATCTTTATATTTGTCAAAAGAAAATGTAAGTTCAACTTCTTCATTTCATAGTTCTTCAATTATTTCAGATGGTTAGTTGATTGAGTTATAAAAAACTCAGGAAACTCCAGATTGTGATAAAACTAATTAATAAAAAGGATGCCAGTAAGGATATCTCCACCAGTGGGGATAATACCACCAGTAAGGATAATCGCCTCTGTAATCTCTTGCAGGCCTCCATAGATAAATCTCTTCAACAGCGATCAATGGATAAGTGTATTCTATCTCGCCTAAAAGCAAGACCCTTTTTTCCTTCACCCTGCCAGCCACTGTAACGAGTCTGTTTTTGCTGTAAATAGCTGAGTCGAGATATCCGGGATACAGAGCAAGAAATCTCCCTTCGGACTTGTCAATATCCAGAGGTCTGCCCAGGGAATCCGCAGGCTTTTGCAATACCTCAATTAATGTTCCATCCCTTAGATTCTCGGATTTAACTATAACCCCGCTCCAGATAACCATCTTGCTCCTGTAAAAATCAGGGTCTTTTACAACATCACGAAAGGTTAAATCCGGCAGCACCTGTTCCCTGATGTGCTGAGAGATTACAGGGGCGCATCCTGATATCAATAAGCCTAATATTAGGCATAGCAAGCTAATTCGCCTAAACATAGTGCCTCCTTCAGACGCTATGCCGTGTCTTTTTTGTCCTCCATAGCGCCCATATACCAAATATACCACATATGAAACCGACTCCCGCAAGCGCCATCCCGAACTGCGACATCAAAGGCTTTTTGAAGGACTCCATAAAGAGTCCTTCATTTACCATAACCTCGATTTGAGTGCCGTGAAAACCGTGGTCGGACTCGCCTGATACTTTGATTATCCATTTACCTGCCCTGTCGGGCAGAAATGAGACAAAGCCGTTTTTGTCGGTTCTGCCCTTTTTATGCGGTATGGTATCATTAGGACCGAATATCTCATACTGAGAATAACTCGCCGGCTCATCGGCAGAATAAAATACCCTTACGCTTATTCCCCTATTTTCAACCTGATAATGGATAGAATGGGCTTCCGCCCCTGCCATAAATAAAAAATTAGGCAAGAGCAGAAGGGTTGCTGCGATGATAAAAGCTCGCATTACCTGCCCCCAAAAGACAAAGAGGCTCTCAAATAAAGCTGGTCTGCATCGGGATTGTCTTTATAGGGCAAGCGTGTTGTGACACTGATTATGTTCATCTTGTTTGGGTCTATAACAACATCCACCTGACCATGCTTATCTGTTTTTGCAAATTCTTCATGTTTTGCATGGAGAAACACAGGGGCATTCCCCAAAGGACGACCGTCAAGCAAGACCTTAAGCGGCAATTTTTGACCCTGTTTTATGGCGAAAGGATTTTTCAGTGGAATTATCTCCATCTTAATTTCGAGAGGCTTGCTGAAGTTGTCTGACCATCTTTCAATGTACTTAGCGTATTTAAAAGATTGTCCTGACTCTATAACCTGAAATCCCTGTTTGATTGCCTCTTGTTTAGTAATGTTTTTCCATCCTTCTGTTGTTTTAACCCAGTAATGGTTATCAAAGAAGACGCTAATAGCGCCTATATCGGCTTTTGGCAGAATATAAGCAATATCATTTTGTCTCACAACATCTACTTTTACAGGGCTGCCAGTAACTGAAAAAACTTTCGCATCTTTAACTCGTAAGGGGTCATAATTGTCCCATTTGTCGTCATGACCTGAGACTATGTAGTATTTACCATCCTTTTTTTCTATCCAGAAATCATGCGCATAAGAAAAAGTTGCCATTAAAATAAAAACTAAGGTAAAAATTAAAAACTTTTTTGTCATTTTACATCCTCCTTTTTTGTTAAAAATGATATTTAATACCTGCGTTTAAATCCCATCTGGGTCTTGGGTCATAGACATCCTTTCCGCCAACTATAAATTCTCCTTCGGAGATATAATCTTTAGGGTGATAAATAGCACCGGCATAAATGGTTGTGTTTTTAACTCTATATGAGATTTTGGAATAATACTTTTCAAAACTACCCCTCATAATAGAACCAGTGCTGTTTAAAGGAGTTTTGCCATATACCTGAGTATAAATGTCGAAGGTTAAGTTTTTTTGTTCGCCTAAATTTTTTGTCCACTCAATCCCGCCAATTGTGTAGCTTTCAGGCATATTTGTAATCCTGTTTTCGCTTGCAACAGCAGGATTTTTAATCCTCCCCTTCACCCAGCTATAACTTCCATAAAAGCTTAGTTCATCTGTCGCATAAAATCTCGCTTCAATCTCATATCCGTCTCTTTTTGATTGACCGATATTTAGCACATCAGCGCCAACTGCCCGTATCTCCCGCTCCATATCAGTTTGAAAATAGTCAAAGGACAGATGCAATTTATCACATAGAAATGTGTTGAAACCCAAATCCCATGTATCAACTTTTGCTGGTTTAAGGGTGAAATTCTTATAATCCCTATCGGTTGGGGACATCTCCCTAATAAAAGGCGTTCTAAAACCAAGCCCCTTATTAGCAAAAATGTTCAAATTTTTCATGGGTGTAATTACAAAACCTATCTTAGGACTTACAATTGAGGTGTCACCTGAACCGGAATTTTGGGGTCTGATCCTATTTTCTACATCAAAATTAAACCAATCATATCTCACACCACCAACTATCTTAAGAAAATCAAGAGGTTTATACTGTGCTTGCAAAAACAGTCCTACACCAAACTCCTTTATATCCCAATCCTCTATAGTTCCGGTTTTTTGCCTATTCACCGTATTAAATCTTTGTGCCTTCCCGTCATCATATCTTCCATCAGTCCCAGCAATTACCGAAAGAGTCTTTAAAGGCATGTAATTGTAAAGCAAGTTCCAGCCAAAATAAGTTCGTTCATTATGTTCCCATCTCTGTGGAGAAGGCGTGAAAGTGGCAATTCTATTGAAATCCTCTTTTGACGCATAAAGCGTCCCATGAAACCCAGCTTCCCCCTTTGGGGTGTAATTAAATACGAGGTTATAGTATTCACTATAACCGCCGTCAGTTGGATTGACAGCATCAGTTTTTTTCACAACGCCTTGCTTCACATCATCAACAGGCAAATAACCAGCAGCACCCCAATCCCTTTTCGTATAGCTTGCCCTTATCGACAATTTGCAATCCCGTATAGGGAAAGTTAGTTTATTAAAAAGGTTATATCTCTCAAGATGCGAATTATCCCTGTATCCGTTTTTTGTGAATGCTTCATAGGCTAAAAAAGGGGGTGGGTTATAGTCCTGCTTTGAGAAAGAAGCTAAGCCCCTATAGGAATCATAACTCCCTGCTTCAATGCCCACAGTTGAAGATTTATCAGACCTTTTTGTGATGATGTTAATCACCCCGCCAAGCGCAAAGTTTCCATACAATGCTGAAAATGGACCTTTTATAACCTCAACTCTTTCGATCATCTCGGGCACGAGCCAGCTTGAATCAGCGAGTCCGTGCAAATGATTATGATGAGGCATATTGAGGGGAACTCCATCAACGAATATGGCAAAACCAGCCCAGAAACCTCTTGTGCCAAGTCTATCCCCTGCATCACCTTGCCCCATATTGATGACAGCTACTCCAGGGGTTTTTCTGAAAATGTCCCAATAATGCCTAACATTCATTTTCTCAAGGTCTTCGTCAGTAATCACCTGCACCTGTGCTGGCAATGCTTCGCTTTTGATAGAGATATTCCCTTTATCTTCTATAATTGCCTCTCCAACAACTTCCACCTCAGGTATAACGGTAACTTTCGCTAAAGAGTTTTGCCACATAACCAAGGTAATAAAAATCGCAAGAGCAAATAATCTTAAAAACATTTTAGATTTCCTCCTTTAACTTGTTTTTCTTCTCACCCCCCCCTTTATGATAAAATCATACTAAGGGGGCGTCATCAGCGTTTCCCTGAAGGGGCAGGGATGAATTCACATTGCGAGTGGGGGTAATCCCTGCCTTTTTTAGTGAATAGTTGTTAGTGAATAGTGAATAGTATTCAGTTTTTTTAAACCATCAACCATCAACTATCCACCATCCACCATTCACATTTTGTTGATAAAGACATACAAATAAAAAAAGCCATGAAAGCATCACCTTCTGGTGAAAAGCCTTCATAGCTTGATAACTATGTTTTTAAACAGTATTCTTTGCTTATTGCGCCGGCTCCGTGCCGGCATATGAATTTTCAATTAAATTATACAGAAGCTGCTCTCCCGCTGTCAAATTAAAAAACTCTGACCTTCGAGATTTAAATTGACGATAATTAATAAACTTGACTTTAATTATTCTCGTGCTTAAAATAAATCATGTTTATAAAAAGATATTTACTTGATGAAATAATTGCTCACCTGCCAAAGAGAGAGATTACTCTAATTGTAGGACCAAGGCAGGCTGGCAAAACTACCCTCATGATGCACCTCAAGGACTATCTCGAAAAAAGGAGAGAACAGACCCTCTTTCTGAGCCTTGATTTTGAGATGGATATGCCATATTTCAAATCACAGGCTGAACTTCTGCAAAGGATAAGGCTGGAGTTTGGAGGCAAAAAAGGATATGTCTTTATAGATGAAATACAGCGAAAAGAAAATGCAGGCATTTTCCTTAAGGGTATTTATGACATGCAGACACCATATAAATTTATTGTCTCCGGTTCCGGCAGCCTTGAGTTAAAAGAAAAGATTCAAGAGTCCCTTGCAGGCAGAAAGCGGTTATGTGAACTCTACACAGTCTCTTTTAAGGAATTTGTTAACTATAAGACCTTTTACAGATATGAGGATAGACTCAGTGAGTATTTCAGTATTAAGAAAGAAGATGCGATGCATCATTTTAAAGAATACCTCAATTTTGGCGGCTATCCTGCAGTAATCCTTGAAGAGACTATTTCAGAGAAGATAAAGATAATGAATGAGATTTATCGCAGTTATGTGGATAAGGATATTACGCACCTTATAAGTCGTGATAGAATTGACACATTCAATAACATGCTCAGACTGCTTGCAGGACAGATTGGCAATATGGTGAATTACAACGAGTTATCATCAACACTTGGCATTTCCCTACAGACTGTTAAGAATTATCTCTCATGGGCGGAGAAGACATTTGTCATAAAAAGGGTTACTCCGTATTTCAAAAATATAAGAAAGGAGATAAGTAAGTCTCCCGTAGTGTATTTTACCGATACAGGGATGAGAAACTTTGCTATGCATCAATTTGGAAGGGTCATGGGGACTGAGGTGGCAGGTTTTCTTTTTCAGAATTTCGTTTACAGGTTGCTCCTTGATAAAGTAAAGGATGATATGTCCACAATCCATTACTGGCGGACAAAGGATAAGGCAGAAGTGGATTTTGTGATTGATATGGTGGATAGGGTTGTGCCTGTGGAGGTAAAGTGCAGGGAAATGAAGAAGGCAGAAATAAGAAGATCAACAAGGAGTTTCATTGAGAGATATGAGCCAGATAATGTATGGATTGTGAATCTTACTCTTAAGGCGGAGGAGAAGATTGGGAAAACAAAGATTCTTTTTATTCCATTTTTTGAACTGGTATGACTTTCTTTCCACACCGGATGTGGGCTTAATGTGTACTTGTCAAGACTTGATCTGACCTCCTCCTTTTAATTATTTGTAAGTTTATCGCGGAATAAAACACCCTTACGCTTATTCCCCTATTTTCAACCTGATAAGAAAAGGCGGTAAAAGAGACGGGGTCAGACTTGACTATTGA
>Ga0209721_1001068_pt1 | contig 21769 bp, 16 predicted proteins | sample TshhotsprinmetaG_FD_184139 | JGI IMG/M metagenome (GOLD analysis project Ga0209721, IMG submission 184139) | Hot spring microbial communities from South Africa to study Microbial Dark Matter (Phase II) - Tshipise hot spring metaG (SPAdes)... | ecosystem: Environmental > Aquatic > Thermal springs...
CGCCAGCACGGCCAGCGCGATCAGAGTCTTTTTCATGCGATTCACCTTTCAACGGTTTGAAAACGGGTTCCACTCTTTCCACGACGTGTGGTACCCATAGCGCTATGTTAGCGACACTTTGTTGACATTCCGGGTTTTCCCTATACCTGACGCCCGAAACGTTGCGACGCCGCAACATATCCACCGGTTCCGCACAAGAACCGAGTGTCACAAGCAAAACAGAGACCAGATGGAGCGGAAGCGAGGTAGAGCGTATGCCTCGCTGCGTCGCCCCCATGTCAGCCGACATCCTGGTCTGTACCAGGCAGGTCAAGTCGTCGCGGTCGGGGGCATCGGAAAGGCCGCAGGCGTCGACATCGACGGACCGATTGAAGCCACGCACATCATTGGTGCATCAACAGCGTGCGTGCACCACGAGCGCGGCGGAGCCCAGGCTACCCAAGCTCCGGTGTATCAGGCCAAAGTCCTAAGCACCACTGCCGGCGGAACCGATCGGCGCCGGTCGATGACATCAACCGCGAAGCGTGCGGCCCGCTAGGCACACCAAAAAAAACCCGCTGCGAACGCAGCGGGTTTTTACACGAGTTAGCTGCCTGGATCAGAAGTTGTGGCGGATGCCCAGACCAAAAGCATCCCTGTCCTCTCCGGTTTTTTTAGCTTTAAACCTACCCTCTTTCTTATTTCCATCCGACAGGTAAGCGGCGTACGCAAAGGTGCGCTTCGACAGCGGGTACTTCGCCTCGAGCACGAAGTCGGTGTCTTTGGCTTTCGTGTCGCGCGCGAAGTCGGCGGTCAGCGACACCGAGCCCACCTTCACGGTACCACCGATCGAAAAGCCCTTGGCGTCACCAGCCGGGTCGATCCACGCACCAGCGACCTTGAAGCCACCAAAGTCGTAGCTGGCGCCCAGGTGCTTGTTGTTGCCAGCGACGTTGGTTTGCTTGTTGTAGTTGAATGCCACGGCCAGCGGGCCCTGACCATAACGGACAGACAGGTCGTTGATGGCGCCCGTGCCGGCGTCTCCCTTGAGCACATGACCGAACTGCACAGTCACGCCGCTAAACGACGGCGACGTGTACATGATCATGTCATTGTAACGGATGCCACGCAGCACCGAGCCGAACTGGCTCACGACCGCCGAGTAGTTGGCGGCGCCGGTCAATTCCCACGCGGCAGCGGTGTTGAACGCCGGATTCAGACGACGGCCAAGGCTGAGTTCACCAAAGTCACCGGCCAGCGTCATGTACGCCGCACGGCCAAAGTATCCACCGCTGAAGTTGCCCGCCGCACCGTTATCGAGCGACAACCCTGCTTCGAAGTTGAAGCCCGCCTTCAGGCCGCCACCCAGGTCTTCCGTGCCACGGATCCCCCAGCGGGAGGTGCCGTTGTTCATCGTGGCCGAGCTGTTCAGTTGCACCTTGGTGCCGGGCGCGTTGGTATCTTGAAGCCCGATGTCTGCCACGCCGTACAGGGTAACCGACGACTGGGCGAAAGCCGCCCCGGTGGCTGCGACGGCCGCCAGGGCGATGAGCGTCTTTTTCATGGTCATTTCTCCAAGGTTGTCCAGGTGAGAAACAGGGGCCGGGGCTGACCCGACCGGCCTCCGTAGGGAAGCTAAACCGTATTGCACCACAATCCGGCGTCGGTTGGGCCAGGGTTCGCCCCAAGTTGGGCCACCGATGTTGCATTGATGCAACAGGCCGCGGCTACGGCGTCAGGCACCCGTCGTAGGCCAGCGTCAACGGCGCATGGTCGCTAAAACGCTGCGCTTTGTAGACGGTGGCGGCGCGCGCGGCCGCCGCCACGGCGGGCGTGGCCAGGTGATAGTCGATACGCCAGCCGACGTTCTTAGCCCAGGCTTGACCGCGCTGGCTCCACCAGGTGTAGCCCTCGCCCTCGGCTTCGGGGTGCAGTTGGCGGTACACGTCCACCCAGCCGCTGGCCAGCAGCCGCGTCATCCAGGCGCGCTCTGCGGGCAGAAAGCCGCTGTGGTTTTGGTTGCCACGCCAGTTCTTCAGGTCCTTTTCAGTGTGGGCGATGTTGACGTCGCCGCAGACCAGGGCGTCGCGTTCGGCAGCCAGGCGCGCTAGATGTGGGGCGATCGCGTCCAAAAAGCGGTACTTGGCCTGCTGCCTCTCATCGCCCGAGGAGCCGCTGGGGAAATACACGCTGACGATGCTAAAGCGCCGCGCCGGGGTGTCGAAGCGCAGCTCCAGGTAGCGCCCCTCGTCGTCGAATTCAGGCACGCCGATGCCCATGACGACGTCGCTGGGTTCGTGGCGGGTGTAGATGCCTACACCCGAATACCCCTTCTTGGCCGCGCAGTGAAAGTATCCCATCAAGCCGGCCAACGTCTGCGCCCCGGCTGCTGCCAAGTCGCCGGGCTGGGCCTTGAGTTCCTGCACACACAGCACATCAGGTGTGGTAGCCGCCACCCAGTCGGCCAGCCCTTTGGACAGGGCCGAGCGGATGCCATTGAGGTTGAGCGTGGTCACCGTCAGCATGGGCACGATGGTAGCGCCCCCCGCCTTTGCCCACGCAGTGCCTCGGTTGGCCTGTGCCTCCCCCGAGCCCCACCGCGCGCCGCCCAACCACGGTTGCCGTATCCTCTGCGCCATGCGGCTGACCAACCGGGAACGCGGCATTCCGCGCCAGGCCGCCTGGCCGCGCATTCCGAACCGCTTCGGGCCGTGAACGCCGGTCTTGCGCAGCGCATCCAGGCGCTGGGCATGCGCTCGTGCCCAGCGACTTCAGAGCACGGCCTCCAGCCCCTTGCGTTCGATGAGGTCGAGCAGCTTCTGCGAGGGACCACTGGGCTTTTTGTCGCCCACTTCCCACTTGCGCACGGTCGAGACGCTGGTGTTGAGGACCGAGGCCAGCACGGCCTGACTCAAGTGCAGGCGTTCGCGCAAGGCGCGCACTTTCTGAGCGTCGTATTCATGCACCGGCTCCAGGCACAGCGCGTCGTACTTGCGCATCTTGCGCTTGTCGATGAAGCCCAGGCGATGCAGGTCATGCGCCGTCTCATGAACGGCCTGCAGCTGGCGGCTCTTGGACTGAGCTTTGGTTGTCATGGCAAATCTCCTGCAATGCTCCGTCGGCAGCGGATTCATCCAACGGGCGCGCGGGACGGGCCAGCAGATCGGCGGCCAGATCCCGCAGCGCCTCCCGTTCCTCGTCATCGATGTTGGCCCGCTCATTTTTCTCGAAGCCGTAGACGAAGAACCCGCGATCGCCCTTGTTGGTGGCGATCCAGGTGCGCGCGCCACCACGCTTGCCGCGGTTGCCCAAGCCCACGCGCTTTTTCACGACGCCACCGCCCAGGTCGGCATCGATGAGGCCTGCGGCCATCTCCTCGACCGCTTGACACAACCCGGCGTCTGTCAGTTCGGTCTTGCGCATCCAACGAGCGAAGTGGCGCGTCTTGAAGACTCTTCTCATTTGTAAAGGATGCCACTTAGTGGCACCTTGTGTTGAGGAGCTCCTTGCTCTCCGTTCAGACGGTCGGCCACGATCTGTGTAGCCTCCCCGAAAAACCGTGCTCTGGCACGTACACTGCGAACTACGGCTTAACCAACCCAGGCGCGGCAAGTGGCGACTGCCCGTGCGCATCAAGGAACCGCTGCAGGCCGCAGCTGTGCCCGATCAGCACTTCAGCCGCGACGTCAGCATGCCGGGCGGCCACGGCATGGCACACGCAGACCGGCGCCGACCCCCGCGTGGTGTCGCGGAACCCGCCAACGAAAGCGAAGCTTTGCCAAAAGCAAAACGCCCAACCGATTAGGGTTGGGCGCTGATGGGTGGTGGCCTGGGGCGGAATCGAACCACCGACACGCGGATTTTCAGTCCGCTGCTCTACCAACTGAGCTACCGGGCCACGGTAGCCGCATTATAGCGCGAAAGCGGGCAACCCCGGCATGGGGCCGCTGTTCAGGCGGCGCTGCGCTTGACGCGCGACAGGTCAACGCCCAGTTGCTTGAGCTTGCGGTAGAGGTGGGTGCGCTCCAAGCCGCTTTTTTCGGCGACGCGGGTCATGGAGCCTTGTTCCTTGGCCAGATGGAACTCAAAGTAGGCCTTCTCGAACGCGTCGCGCGCCTCGCGCAGCGGGGCATCCAGATCCAGCACCTGCCAGCCTGCCGCCGGCGTGGCCACCGCAACGGCATCAGGCGCGGCCGGCGACGGCGTGGCCGCCTCGGCGCCCGCGGCGCCTCCGTTGAGCGCCACCAACCGCGGCTGAGCGGCTGCGCCACCGTGGGCACCGGTCGCCGCCGCGCCGCCCGCCGCCGCGTTGGCCGCCGCGGTGGGCCGGGCGGCCGCGCGGCTGAGGCCCTTGTCCACCGCCTGCAGCAGTTTTTGCAGCGTGATGGGCTTTTCCAGAAACGCCATGGCACCGATGCGGGTGGCCTCCACTGCAGTGTCGATGGTGGCGTGGCCGCTCATCATGATGACGGGCATGGTCAGCAGGCCGGACGCCGCCCATTCTTTGAGGAGCGTGACGCCGTCCATGTCGGGCATCCAGATATCGAGCAGCACCAGGTCGGGGGCCTGGCGCTGTCGCGCGGCACGCGCCTGCGCCGCGTTTTCGGCCAGCTCCACGCTGTGCCCCTCGTCGTCCAGGATCTCAAACAGCAGCTCGCGGATGCCCAGCTCGTCGTCGACGACCAGTATGTTTGCCATCGCGTTGCCTTACTCCTTTGTGGGAGCCCCCTGATCAGCCTGTTGCAAATTTGCAACTCGCAATGATAGCGAGACTTGGGCGCCGATGATGCGCTCGCCCTCGCGACGGTTGGCCAGCTCGACACGGCCGCCGTGTTCGTCGATGATTTTTTTGACCACCGCCAGTCCCAGACCGGTGCCCTTGGCCTTGGTGGTCACGTAGGGCTCGAAGGCACGCTGCAGGATGGCGTCGGCGAAGCCCACGCCTTCGTCGATGATCTGCAGGCGCACCCACTGGCCGCCGGGAGTGTGGCGGGTGCGCACCGTAACCACCGCCGCACTGTCGGCGGGGGTGGCGTCCTGCGCGTTCTGCACCAGGTTGTGCACCACCTGCCGTATCTGGTGCGCATCGGCCAGCACCGGCGGGCACTCGGGCTGCAGGTCCAGCTGCAGCGGCACCGGCGCGGCTTCGTACAGCGCGGCCACCTCGCGCAGCAGGGCGTTGAGGTCCAGCGGTGCCAGCCGCGCCGGCGGCAGGCGGGCATAGTCGCGGAATTCGTTGACCAGGCGCTTCATGGCCTCGACCTGGTCAACGATGGTGCGCACCGCCTTGTGCAGCACGGCCAGCTCGGGTCCCTGCAGGCGTGGTTCGAGCTTCATGGCCAGCCGCTCGGCCGACAGCTGGATAGGGGTCAGCGGGTTCTTGATTTCGTGCGCCAGACGCCGCGCCACCTCGCCCCACGCCTGGGCGCGCTGGGCCGAGATGAGGTCGCTGACATCGTCGAGCACCAGCAGCCGATCGCCCCCCGGCAGCCACGCTCCACGCACCACCAGCGTGCGCACGCCGCTGCCCTCAGGCCCGCTGCCAGCGGCCCCGTCCAGACGCCATTCGTAAGGCTGCTGCCAGTGCGCGCCGTCATCGGCCTGGTCCGCATCGGCACCAAAGCGCGCAAACTGCTCCTGCACCCAGACCGCGAAGAGTTGCAGCGCGGGGATATCGGCCAGCGGCTGGCCCAGGTGCTGCGCCAGCGGCACACGCAGCATACGCGCCGCGCCAGGGTTGGCGCTGCGCAGCCGCCCGTCCGGCGTCAGCACGATGACGCCGGCGGTGAGGTTGTCCAGCAGCGTCTGCAAACTGGCGCGCGCCGCGTCCACCTGCTGCATGGAGCTCTGCACGGCTTGGCGCGCCTCGGCCAGATCCTGCGTCATTTGCGCGAAGGTGCGCGTCAAGCCAGCCAGCTCGTCGCGTGCTGGCAGCGCCACTTTCGGCCCCAGGTCGCCCCGCGCCACGTCGCGCATGCCTTCGGCCAGCAGCAGCAGGGGCCGCACCAGCTGGTTGCCCAGCAGCACCGCCAGCAGCACGGCGGCAAACACGGCCAGAAACAGCGCCAGCGTCAGCGTGCCCACGTACATCTGGCGCAGCGTGCCGCGCAACAGCGCGCGTTCCTGGTACTCGCGGTTGGCCACCTGCACCGCCAGCGCGTTGGCCACCAGCGCCACCGGCAGCGGCGCGGTGACATCGACGAAGCGTCCCTCAGCCCCGAAAGCGGCCCCCAGCGCGGGCACATAGGCCAGCACGCGCACGCGCGGCAGGCTGTCGATAGGCAGCGTGCCGACCTCGCGCGGCTGGGCCAAGGCTTCCAGCTCGTCCAGCCCCTCGACCCAGGTGATGACGCGCTCGTTGCGGGCGCGCTGCAGCTGGGTGGCCGTGGGGCGCTGCGGTGCCAGCCGAAAGCGCGACGCACCGACGCTGACCACCGCGCGCCCATGCGGTGTCCACAAGACGACGTCGCTGGCGCCGAGCTGCTCGCGCCACGTCTCCAGCGCCACCGCCGCCGCCGCGTCGCCGCTATCGGACAGCGTCAGCGCCAGCGTGCGGGTTTTGGCGGCCCAGTCGGCGCTGACGGTATCCAGCGCAGTGCGCCCCAGCTCCAGACCAGCACGCAACGCGGTCTCGACGCGGGTGTCGAACCACGTTTCGATGGCGCGGTTGACGAACTGCACCGACACCCAGTAGATGAGCACGCCCGGCACCACGCCCACCAGGCCGAAGATGGCTGCCAGCTTCAGCAGCAGGACACTGCCAAAGCGCCCGCGCCGCAGCCGCAGCGCCAGCCGCAGCGCCAGCCACAGCAGCACGGCGGCCAGCACTGCCGCCACCGCCACGTTGAGCACCAGCAGCCAGGTGTAGGCGGTGGCGTCGAGCGTGCGGTGATCGGTGGACAGCGCCAGCAGGTAAAACAGCACCAGCCCCAGCGCCAGGATGAACACCAGCGCCAGCGCCAAAAACCAGCGCAGGTTGCGCGCACGGCGCGCATCGCGCAGGCGGGCCTCGTTCACGGCCGGCCCTCCCCGGCGTCGGAGGCTGTCAGCGCCGGCACGCGCAACTCCGTTCGCCACCCGGGCAGCGTTCCACCGTCATGTCCGGGCAGCCACTGCAGCGGGCGCGGCAGGCGTCCAGCGTCGATGCGGAATTCCACCCGCAGGCGCTCGTCACCGTTGAGGTCTGCGGACGCCGCCACGCGCCATCGTTGCACCGAGCGCACCAGCGCCAGCGCCTCGTCCAGCGACTCCAGCACACGCTGTAGCGCCGCCGGCCCTTCGCTGCCGGCCACTCCATCGTGCACACTCATCCGCCAGCGTCCGGTCAGGGGTTGGAACACCAGCCGCACGGTGCGCGTGGCCTGGGCCAGCAGCCGGTCGGTCCAGTACCAGCGCGGGCGCCACAGCTCGGCGTGCCAGACAAAGTGCAGCGGCACGCCGCGCTGCAGCGCATCGCCCAGGCTGGCGGGCAACTGCAGCGGAACACGCGCCGTCAGGTACAGCCCGTCGGGGTCACGCTCCAGCCGCCACCGGGGCGCCGTTGCGTCGCTGGCGGCACCCTGCGCGGCAGCGCGTCGCGCACCCGCCCCACTCAGCACCAGGGGGGCCGCCAGCAGCATGCACAGCGCGGTGCGCCGGCGCCAGCGCACCGGCTCAGCCCTTGCGCAGCCGAGCGTAGAAAAATCCGTCCATGCCACGCCGCGCATTGTCACCCATGTCGGGCGGCAGCAAGCCATCGGGCACCGCCGCCGGGTCCAGGCCAGGGTCGGCGGCAGCGGAGCACACGGGGCCGTCGGCGGCCACGCCCTCGGGCAGCAGGTGGCCGGGGGCGGGCAGGCGTTGCGCATCGCGGTGCTGCGCGCAAAACGCCGCGATCACGTCGGCCCCTTCGGCGCGAAATACCGAGCAGGTGGCGTAGAGGAGACAGCCACCGGGCCGCAGCAGCGGCCACAGCGCGCGCAGCAGGCGCTGCTGCTGCGCTGCCAGGCGCTCTACGTCGTCGTCGCGGCGCAGCCAACGCACGTCGGGGTGGCGGCGCACGATGCCCGAGGCGGTGCACGGCGCATCGAGCAGGATGGCGTCGAACGGGCGGCCGTCCCACCAGGCGGCGGGGTCGGCGGCGTCGGCCGCCAGCACCTGCACCCGGCTGCCGGCGGCGGGCAGGCGTAGTCGGCGCAGCGTGTCGCGGATGCGCTCGGTGCGCGCCGCGTCCACATCCAGTGCCCACAGTTCCAGATCAGCCCGCTCCAGCAAGTGGGCAGTCTTGCCCCCGGGAGCGGCGCACGCATCCAGCACGCGGGCTCCAGGCGGCAGTCCGGCACCCAGCAGCAAGGGCGCGGCCAGCTGTGCCGCGCCGTCCTGCACCGACACCGCACCGTCGTCCCAGCCCGGCAGCTGCTGCACCGGCACCGCCTGCGCCAGCACCAGGCCATCCTCGCCCAGCGGCTGCGCCGCCCAGCCCAGCGCAGCCAGGCGCGCCTGGTACGCTGCGCGCGCGACTTGCCGCCGGTTGACGCGCAGCACCAGCGGTGCCGGCCGGTTGTCGGCCGCCAGCACCGCGGGCCAGTGGTGCGGATGGTCGCGCTGCAGCCGCTGCACCCACCAGGCAGGGTGGTTCCAGCGCGCCTCCACGCCCTGGCGGATCTGCGCCAGCAGCGTGTCGCGCTCGCGCAGGAAGCGCCGCAGGCAGGCGTTGACGAAGCCACTGAGCGCAGGGGCCTGCACGCCGGGCAGGGCGCGCACCGCCTGATCGACCACCGCATAGGGTGGGTAGGCGGCCTCGGCGTCGAGCAGCAGCGCCAGCGCCGCCTCCAGCAGCGCAGCCACGCGCGCAGGCGGCGGCCGTCGTGCCAGCCGCGCCAGCAGCGCGCGCGTCTCACCGCCGTGGCGCAGGGTCAGGAAGGTGAGCGCCTGCACCCCGGGGCGCAGGCGTGCCGGCACGGTGGGCAATACCTCGGCCAGCGAGCGCCCCTGCCGCACGGCGGCCACGGCGCGCGCCACCTCGGGCAGCTGTTGCGCAAGGGCAATCGGGCTTGGCATCGACAGGGTAGCGTTGGGGGTTCAAGAAAAGGAAGTGCAGCGCGCCGCCGCAACGAGGCGCCCTGCGTCGCCGCGGGTGGCTGAGGCTCGCAGCGACCATCGGGTGTGGACTCTAACAACACCGCAGCCACTGGCCCATAAAAAAGGCCGCTGCGACCGGCGTCACAGCGGCCCCTGGGCGGGCCATCCCCTCACGGGCGCGCGCCCGCTCAGCTCCCCGGTGTTCAGGTCGATCTGTCCTAAGGCGGGCCATCCCCTCACGGGCGCACGCCCGCTCAGGCCCCTTCGTCGCCCGCATTGGCCATCGACAGCGCATCCGCTTCGGCGATGGCGCGGCGCTCTTCCTCGTCCATGCGCTCCTTGGCACGGCGCGCCTCGTGGAACGCCATGCCGGTGCCCGCAGGAATCAAGCGGCCGACGATGACGTTTTCCTTCAACCCGCGCAGCTCGTCGCGCTTGCCCATGATGGCCGCTTCGGTCAGCACGCGCGTGGTCTCCTGGAACGACGCGGCCGAGATGAACGAGTCGGTGGACAACGACGCCTTGGTGATGCCCAGCAGCAGGTTGCGGAACGTCGCCGGCGTTTTGCCTGCGGCACGCAGCGCATCGTTGGTGTTGAGGATCTCGGAGCGCTCGACCTGCTCGCCGGCGATGTAGTGGCTGTCGCCGGGGTTCTCCACCTCGACGCGGCGCAGCATCTGCCGCACGATCACCTCGATGTGCTTGTCGTTGATCTTCACCCCCTGCAGGCGATAGACGTCCTGCACCTCATCGACGATGTAGCGCGCCAGCTCCTCGATGCCCAACAGGCGCAGGATGTCCTGCGGGTCGGCCGGGCCGTCGACGATCAGTTCGCCCTTGTTGACGACTTGCCCCTCGTGCACCAGGATGCTCTTTTCCTTGGGCACCAGTTCCTCCCAGACCTTGCCGTCCGGGTCGGTGATCTGCAGCCGCACCTTGCCCTTGGTTTCTTTGCCGAACGATACCGTGCCGGTGATTTCGGCCAGAATGCCCTTGTCCTTGGGCGAGCGGGCTTCGAACAGCTCGGCCACGCGCGGCAGACCGCCGGTGATGTCGCGCGTCTTCTGCCCTTCGACCGGGATGCGCGCCAGCACCTCGCCGGGGTGGATGGCCTGCCCGTCGCGCACCTGGATCAGCGCGCCCACGGGGAAGGTCACCGTCACGGCGTGGTCGGTGCCCGGGATCTTGACTTCCTTGCCCTCGGCGTCGATCAGCTTGACCTGCGGGCGCACCACCTTGGTGGCGCCGCGGCGCTTCGGGTCGATCACCACCAGCGTCGACAGGCCAGTGACCTCGTCGACCTGCTTGGCCACCGTCAAGCCTTCTTCGACGTTTTCGAACTTCACCACGCCGGCGAACTCGGTGATGATGGGGCGCGTCAGCGGGTCCCAGTTGGCCAGCACGGTGCCGGCGCTGACGCGCTGGTCGGGCTTGACCAGCAGCGTGGCCCCGTAGGGCACCTTATGGCGCTCGCGCTCGCGACCGCTGTCGTCGTGGATGACGATTTCGCCCGAGCGGGCAATGACCACCTGCTCGCCCTTGGCGTTGGTGACGTAGCGCATCGTGCTGTTGAAGCCGATGACGCCATTGGACTTGGCCTCGACGCTGGAGGCCACCGCCGCGCGCGACGCCGCACCACCAATGTGGAACGTGCGCATGGTCAGCTGCGTTCCCGGCTCGCCGATGGATTGCGCGGCGATGACGCCGATGGCCTCACCGACGTTGACCAGCCCACCGCGGCCCAGGTCACGGCCGTAGCAGCGCGCGCACACGCCATAGCGCGTCTCGCAGGTCAGCACGGTGCGCACCCGCACCTCGTCGATGCCGGCTTGCTCGATCAGGTCCACCGCATCTTCGTCCAACATCTGGCCCGCGCTGACCAGCACGCGCTGGGTCTCGGGGTCCACCACGTCCTCGGCCGCAGTGCGGCCCAAGATGCGCTCGCGCAGGCTCTCGATGACCTCGCCGCCTTCGACGATGGCGCGCATCAGCGTGCCGTTGCTGGTGCCGCAGTCTTCCTCGGTGACCACCAGATCCTGCGTCACGTCCACCAGCCGGCGCGTCAGATACCCGGAGTTGGCGGTCTTGAGCGCCGTGTCGGCCAGGCCCTTACGGGCACCGTGCGTGGAAATGAAGTACTGCAGCACGTTCAGGCCTTCGCGGAAGTTGGCCGTAATCGGCGTCTCGATGATCGAGCCGTCCGGTTTGGCCATCAGGCCGCGCATGCCCGCCAGCTGCCGGATCTGGGCGGCGGAGCCGCGCGCGCCCGAGTCAGCCATCATGTAGATGGAGTTGAACGACTCTTGCTCGACTTCGTTGCCGTGGCGGTCGATAACCTTCTCCTTCTTCAGGTGCTCCATCATCACCTTGGAGATTTCGTCACCGGCCTTGCCCCAGATGTCCACCACCTTGTTATAACGCTCGCCCGCCGTCACCAGACCCGAGGCGTACTGCTGCGCGATCTCCTTGACCTCGGCTTCGGCGCGCTCGATGATGGCGGGCTTTTCCGCCGGCACCAGCATGTCGTCGATGCAGATCGAGATGCCGGCCTGAGTGGCCAGGCGAAAGCCGTTTTGCATCAGCTGGTCGGCAAAGACCACCGTGTCCTTCAGGCCGCAGCGGCGAAACGACGCGTTGATGAGCTTGGAAATTTCCTTCTTCTTCAAAGGCTTGTCGATCAGCTCGAACGGCAGCCCCTTGGGCAGGATGCGCGACAGCAGCGCGCGGCCGACGGTGGTATCGCGCAACTTGGTCACCGGCTCCAGCGCACCGGTTTCCTTGTTCTTGAGCCATTCGGTCAGGCGCACGCTGATGCGGCTGGTCAGCTCAACCGCGCCCGCGGCCAGCGCGCGCTCGACCTCATCGACGTCGGCAAACACCATGCCTTCGCCCTTGCCGTTGATGCGCTCGCGCGTGGCGTAGTACAGACCCAGCACCACGTCCTGCGACGGCACGATGGAGGGCTCGCCGTTGGCCGGAAACAGCACGTTGTTGGACGACAGCATCAGCACGCGCGCTTCCATCTGCGCCTCGATGGACAGCGGCACGTGCACGGCCATTTGGTCGCCGTCGAAGTCGGCGTTGAAGGCGGCACACACCAGCGGGTGCAGCTGGATGGCCTTGCCTTCGATGAGCACCGGCTCGAACGCCTGGATGCCCAGGCGGTGCAGCGTGGGCGCGCGGTTGAGCAGCACCGGGTGCTCCTTGATGACATCCTCCAGGATGTCCCACACCACGGGCGTGCCGGCCTCGACCTCTTTCTTGGCGGCCTTGATGGTGGTGGCAATGCCCATCTGCTCCAGGCGCGCGAAGATGAAGGGCTTGAACAATTCGAGGGCCATCAGCTTGGGCAAGCCGCACTGGTGCAACTTCAGCGTCGGGCCCACGACGATCACCGAGCGGCCCGAGTAGTCCACCCGCTTGCCCAACAGGTTCTGGCGGAAGCGCCCGCTCTTGCCCTTGATCATGTCGGCCAGCGACTTGAGCGCGCGCTTGTTGGCGCCGGTCATGGCCTTGCCGCGGCGGCCGTTGTCCAGCAGGCTGTCCACCGCCTCCTGCAGCATGCGCATCTCGTTGCGCGCGATGATCTCGGGCGCCTTGAGCTCCAGCAGGCGCTTCAAGCGGTTGTTGCGGTTGATGACGCGGCGATAGAGGTCGTTGAGGTCCGAGGTCGCGAAGCGCCCGCCGTCCAACGGCACCAGCGGTCGCAGGTCCGGCGGCAGCACCGGCAGTACCTCCAGGATCATCCACTCCGGCTTGATGCCGCTTTTCTTGAACGCTTCCAGCACCTTCAGGCGTTTGGCGTTCTTCTTCACCTTGGCCTCCGAGCCGGTCAGGTCGTTGCGCAGCTTCTCGATCTCGGCGTCGAGGTCGATGCTGCGCAGCAGCTCCTTGATGCCCTCGGCACCCATCTTGGCGACAAACTCGTCACCATACTCGCGGCGCTTGGCGTCGTAATCGTCCTCGGACATGATGCTGAATTTCTTCAGCGGCGTCATGCCCGGGTCCACCACCACGTAGGCCTCGAAGTACAGCACGCGCTCGATGTCGCGCAGCGTCATGTCCAGCACCAGGCCCAGACGGCTGGGCAGGGACTTCAGGAACCAGATGTGCGCACACGGCGCGGCCAGCTCGATGTGGCCCATGCGCTCGCGACGCACCTTGGCTTGCGTGACCTCGACACCGCATTTTTCACAGATGACGCCGCGGTGCTTCAGGCGCTTGTACTTGCCGCACAGGCATTCGTAGTCCTTAATGGGCCCGAAGATCTTGGCGCAGAACAGGCCGTCGCGCTCCGGCTTGAAGGTGCGGTAGTTGATGGTCTCGGGCTTTTTGACTTCGCCGAACGACCAGGAACGGATCTTCTCCGGCGACGCCAAACCGATTTTGATGGCGTCGAAGTGCTCGTCGGGCGTGAACTGCTTGAACAGGTCGAGCAAGGATTTCATGGGGTGCGTCCTCGGTTAGGCTCTTCAGTTGCGTTCCAGCTCGATGTCGATACCGAGCGAGCGAATTTCCTTGACCAGCACGTTGAACGACTCGGGCATGCCAGCGTCAATGGCGTGCTCGCCCTTGACGATGCTCTCGTACACCTTGGTGCGGCCCTGTACGTCGTCGGACTTGACGGTCAGCATTTCCTGCAGCACGTAAGACGCACCGTAGGCTTCCAACGCCCACACTTCCATCTCGCCGAAGCGCTGGCCGCCGAACTGCGCCTTGCCGCCCAGCGGCTGCTGCGTCACCAGCGAGTACGGGCCGGTGGAGCGCGCGTGCATCTTGTCGTCCACCAGGTGGTGCAGCTTCAGGTAATGCATGTAGCCCACCGTGGTCTTGCGCTCCAGCGCATCGCCAGTGCGGCCGTCGTACAGCTGGGCCTGGGTGCGGCTTTCGGTCAGCCCCTTGGCTTTGGCCACCTCGTCTGGATAGGCCAGCTTGAGCATGGCGCGGATTTGCTCCTCGCTGGCGCCGTCGAACACCGGCGAGGCAAACGGCACACCCTTGGTCAGCTCACGCGCCATCGCCACGATTTCGTCGTCCGACAGCTCCTCGAGGTTTTCCTTGCGGCCGGTGGAGTTGTAGATCTTGTCCAGGAATGCACGGATCTCGGCTACCGCGGCCTGGCGCTCCAGCAGCTCGCCAATGCGCTCACCCAGCCCTTTGGCGGCCCAGCCCAGGTGCACTTCCAACACCTGCCCGATGTTCATGCGCGACGGCACCCCCAGCGGGTTGAGCACGATGTCCACCGGCGTGCCGTCGGCCATGTAGGGCATGTCTTCCACCGGCACGATCTTCGACACCACGCCCTTGTTGCCGTGACGGCCCGCCATCTTGTCGCCGGGCTGCAGGCGGCGCTTGACGGCCAGATAGACCTTGACCATCTTCAGCACGCCCGCGGGCAGCTCATCACCCTGGGTCAGCTTGCGGCGCTTTTCCTCGAACGCCTGATCGAAACGGTGGCGGGTGGCCTCCAGCGCGTTCTTGATCGACTCCATCTGCGCCGCCACGTCGTCGTCGGCCACGCGGATGTCGAACCAGTGGTGCCGGTCCACCTCGGCCAGGTACTCACGCGTAATCACCGTGCCCTTGGCCAGCTTCTTGGGGCCGCCGTTGGCGGTCTTGCCCACCAGCAGCTTCTCCAGCCGGTCGTAGGCGTCGGCCTCGACGATGCGCAGCTGGTCGTTGAGGTCGAGGCGGTAGCGCTTGAGTTCGTCGTCAATGATTTGCTGCGCGCGCTTGTCACGCTGGATGCCTTCGCGCGTGAAGACCTGCACGTCGATTACCGTGCCTTGTGAGCCTTGCTCCACACGCAGCGAGGTGTCCTTCACGTCAGAGGCCTTCTCGCCGAAGATGGCGCGCAGCAGCTTTTCCTCAGGCGTCAGCGTGGTCTCGCCCTTGGGCGTGACCTTGCCCACCAGCACATCGCCCGGCTGCACCTCGGCGCCCACGTAGATGATGCCGGACTCATCGAGCCGGTTGAGCTGCTGCTCCGACAGGTTGGGGATGTCGCGCGTGATTTCCTCCGGCCCCAGCTTGGTGTCGCGCGCCATCACCACCAGCTCCTCGATGTGGATGCTGGTGTAGCGCTCCTCGGCCACCACCCGCTCGGAAATCAGGATCGAGTCCTCGAAGTTGTAGCCGTTCCAGGGCATGAAGGCGATCAGCATGTTTTGGCCGATCGAGATTTCGCCCAGGTCGGTGGAGGCCCCGTCGGCGATCACCGCACCTTTGTGGATGCGCTCGCCCTTCTTGACGATGGGGCGCTGGTGGATATTGGTGTTCTGGTTGGAGCGCTGGTACTTGATCAGGTTGTAGATGTCCACACCCACTTCGCCCGCCACCGCCTCGTCGTCGTTGACGCGGATCACGATACGGGTAGCGTCCACATAGTCCACCACGCCGCCGCGCTTGGCCACCACCACGGTGCCGGAGTCGATGGCGGCGACGCGCTCGATGCCGGTGCCCACCAGCGGCTTTTCGGGCCGCAACACCGGCACCGCTTGACGGGACATGTTGGCGCCCATGAGCGCGCGGTTGGCGTCGTCGTGCTCCAGGAACGGCACCAGCGACGCCGCCACCGAGACGATCTGTGCCGGCGAGACGTCCATGTACTGCACGCGGTCCGGCGTGGTCAGGATCGATTCGCCCTTTTCGCGCGCCGACACCAGCTCGCCCACCAGGCGGCCTTCCGCATCCAACTCGGCGTTGGCCTGGGCAATGATGTACTTGCCCTCCTCGATCGCCGACAGGTAGTCGATCTGGTTGGTCACCTTGCCGTCCACCACGCGGCGGTACGGCGTCTCGATGAAGCCGTACTCGTTCAGGCGCGCGTACAGCGCCAACGAGTTGATCAGGCCGATGTTCGGACCTTCGGGCGTTTCGATCGGACACACGCGGCCGTAGTGGGTCACGTGCACGTCACGCACCTCGAAGCCAGCGCGCTCGCGCGTCAGCCCGCCCGGGCCCAGCGCCGACACGCGCCGCTTGTGCGTGATCTCGGCCAGCGGGTTGGTCTGGTCCATGAACTGGCTGAGCTGGCTGGCCCCGAAAAACTCCTTGAGCGCCGCAGAAATCGGCTTGGAGTTGATCAGGTCATGCGGCATCAGCGGCTCTTGTTCGGCCTGACCCAGGCGCTCCTTGACCGCCTTCTCGATGCGCGCCAAGCCGGTGCGGAATTGGTTTTCGGCCAGTTCACCCACGCAGCGCACGCGCCGGTTGCCCAGGTGGTCGATGTCGTCCACCTCGCCCTTGCCGTTGCGCAGATCCACCAGGATCTTGACCACGGCCATGATGTCCTCGTTGGTCAGCACCATCGGGCCATCCGGCGTATCGCGCCCGACGCGGGCGTTGAACTTCATGCGCCCCACACGCGACAGGTCGTACGTCTCGGGGTTGTAGAACAGCCGGTGGAACAGCGCCTGCACCGCATCCTCGGTCGGCGGCTCGCCGGGGCGCATCATGCGGTAGATGGCCACGCGCGCGGCAAACTCGTCGGCGGTGTCGTCGATGCGCAGCGTCTGGCTGATGTAGGGGCCCTGGTCGAGCTCGTTGGTGTAGATGCAGGGCAGCTCCTGCACGCCCGCGGCGCGCAGCTTCTTCAGCACGGTCTCGGTCAATTCGTCGTTGGCGCGGGCGATGATCTCGCCCGTGTCGGGGTCGACGATGTTCTTCGCCACCACCCGGCCGATCAAGTAGTCCTCGGGCACGCTGATGTGGGTGGTGCCGGCCTGCTCCAGCTCGCGTACGTGGCGCGCGGTAATGCGCTTGTCCTTGGCCACCACCACGCGGCCGCTGGGGTCGGTGATGTCAAAGCGCGCCACCTCGCCCTTGAGGCGCTCGGGCACGAAGGCCATCAGCGCGCCGCTGTCCATGAGGCGGAAGTGGTCGTTGACGTAGAAGTTGGCGAGAATCGCCTCCGGCGTCAGGCCAATGGCCTTCAGCAGAATGGTGACCGGCATCTTGCGGCGGCGGTCGACGCGGAAGTACAGCAGGTCCTTCGGGTCGAACTCAAAGTCCAGCCACGAGCCGCGGTAGGGGATGATGCGCGCCGAAAACAGCAGCTTGCCCGAGCTGTGCGTCTTGCCCTTGTCGTGCTCGAAAAACACCCCCGGCGAGCGGTGCAGCTGCGACACGATCACGCGCTCAGTACCGTTGATGATGAAGGAGCCCTTGTCGGTCATCAGGGGCACCTCGCCCATGTAGACCTCTTGCTCCTTGACCTCCTTGACCACCTTGGACTGCGGGGTCGAGGCTTCGCGGTCGTAGATGATGAGCTGCACCCGCGCGCGCACGGCCGAGGCGTACGTCAGCCCGCGCGTCTGGCACTCGCGCACGTCGAACACCGGCTTGCCCAGCGTGTACTCGACGAACTTCATCTCGACGAAGCCGTTGTGCGACACGATGGGGAACGCCGACTCGAACGCGGCCTGCAAGCCAACCGGCTTGCGCTGACGCGGGGGCACGTCGGCCTGCAGAAACGCCGTGTAGGCATCCTTCTGCATCTGCAGCAGGTAGGGGATTTCCAACACGCTGTCGCGGCTGCCAAAGCTCTTGCGGATGCGCTTGCGTTCGGTGTAGGAGTACTGGGCCATGAGATCTCCGGGCATGAGGTCTGCGGCGACTGGGTGGCGCGCGCCGGCGGCGCGCCACGGCGGCTTCTTGGTGACCGGCCCCCACCGGTCTGTCGGCTGACGGCCCGCGCGTTGCACGCGGGCCCGAACCAAGCGGTCTTGCTGCAGTCGGTATCAGAAGACACGGCAAAACGGCCTGGGTGGGACCGCTTTGCCGTGTGCTCTGCAGGCAGCAAAGGCTGGAGGCCCGCCACAGGCGCTCCAGCCCTCACACGCAGGCAGCGGCTTACTTGAGCTCGGCCTTGGCGCCGGCTTCTTCCAGCTTCTTCTTGGCAGCCTCGGCGTCGGCTTTGGGCATCGCTTCCTTGACGGTCTTGGGCGCGCCGTCGACCAGATCCTTGGCCTCTTTCAGGCCCAGCCCGGTGATTTCGCGCACGGCCTTGATGACGGCCACCTTGTTTGCGCCTGCTTCCTTCAGGATCAGGTCGAACTCGGTCTTCTCTTCGGCCGCCGGAGCGGCCGCGGCACCGGCGGCCGCGGGGGCGGCCATGGCGGCGGCGCTAACGCCAAACTTCTCTTCGATCGCCTTGACCAGATCGTTGAGCTCCATCACCGTCATGGTGTCCAGAGCGGCCAAAAATGCGTCTTTATCGAATGCCATGATGTTTTCCTAAAAACGGGACGAATGGGTTACAGGGACCGACGACTCAGGCGGGCTGCGCCTCGCCCTTCTTTTCGGCCAGGGCCGCCACGACACGCGCCAGGCGCGACACCGGCGACTGCATGAGGCCCAACAGTTGCGACAGCAGCACTTCCTTGGACGGAATGCTGGCCAGCGACTTGACGCCCTCAACATCCAGCGCCTTACCGGCATAGACACCGCCGCGCAGGACCATCTTGTCGTTGGTCTTGGCGAACTCGGCCACCACCTTGGCGGCGGCCACGGCGTCTTCCGAGAAGCCGTAGATGAGCGGACCGGTCATCTGACTGGCTGCGACCTCAAAGGGCGTGCCAGCGACCGCGCGCCGCACCAGGGTGTTCTTCAGCACGGCGACTGACACCCCGGCCTTGCGGGCCTCGATACGCAGCTTCGTGAGGTCAGCCACCGTGATGCCGCGGTACTCGGCCATCACCAGCGTCTGCGCTTTGGCGGCAAGGGCCGACACCTCGTCGATGACGGCCTGCTTCTCACTGCGGTTCAGACTCAAGGTTGACTCCTTAAAAACACGACACCTTCAGGCACCGTGCAGCGGTTGCAGCGATCAACCGTTTCTGGAAACCGCCCCGGGAACGCAGCCCGGCATTCGATTCCATCCGCGGCGGGATCGCCATCTGCGCTGGCCGCCGACCCTGGCGGGACGGCATTTAGGCGGGCAAGCCCGCACCAGCGGTCTTGGATGGCTCTGCCGCACCGGTCAATCCGGCCCGGCAGACCCACCAGCAGGGGCGCTGCCAGCGCGTTGGCAACACCCCTTATCCCTTGTTACGACCCGGCGACGATCGTCTGCGGGTCGACACGCACCCCCACGCCCATGGTCGACGACACTGCGACCTTGCGCAGGTACTGCCCCTTGGACGACGCGGGCTTGGCCTTGTTCAGCGCCTCGATCAGCGCCGCCAGGTTACCCTGCAGCTTGTCGGCGTCGAACGAACGGCGCCCGATGGTGGTGTGCACGATACCGGCCTTGTCGACGCGGAACTGCACCTGACCGGCCTTGGCGTTGCGCACGGCGGCCGCTACGTCCGGCGTCACGGTGCCCACTTTCGGGTTCGGCATCAGGCCGCGCGGACCCAGAATCTGGCCCAGCGCACCGACCACGCGCATCGCATCGGGGGCCGCAATCACGACGTCGAAGTCGATATTGCCAGCCTTCACCTGGGCGGCCAGGTCGTCGAAGCCCACAATGTCGGCGCCCGCAGCCTTGGCCTCTTCGGCCTTGGCGCCCTGCGCGAACACCGCCACGCGCTTGGTCTTGCCAGTACCGTTAGGCAGCACCACCGCGCCGCGCACCACCTGGTCGGACTTGCGTGGATCGACGCCGAGCTGCACTGCCACATCGATCGACTCATCGAACTTGGCCGTCGCGCATTCCTTGACGATCGCCAGCGCCTGCGACAGCGGATACAGACGGGTCGGATCGACCTTGCCCTGCAACGCCTTTTGCTTTTTGGTCAGCTTCGCCATCTCACACCCCCTCCACGATGACGCCCATCGAACGCGCCGAGCCGGCAATGGTGCGCACCGCCGCATCGAGGTTGGCCGCCGTCATATCCTTCATCTTGGTCTTGGCGATTTCCTCGAGCTGGGCGCGCGTGATCTTGCCGACCTTCTGCGCATGCGGCTTGGAGGAGCCCTTGTCCAGCTTGATCGCCTTCTTGATCAGCGTCGTGGCCGGCGGGGTCTTGATGATGAAGGTGAAGCTCTTGTCCGCGTAGGCGGTAATCACCACCGGCAGCGGCAGACCGGGCTCCATGCCCTGCGTCTGGGCGTTGAACGCCTTGCAGAACTCCATGATGTTGAGCCCGCGCTGACCCAGTGCCGGACCGATCGGGGGAGAGGGATTGGCCTTACCCGCTGGTACCTGCAGCTTGATAAAGCCGACGATTTTCTTGGCCATGAGTGTGTTTCTCCTGCGAGTTCCAGCGGCCGAACGCACCGGCCTCCTCGCGCCACAGACCTGTCGCTTCGGGGCGCCGCCCCCCACTGCCGCCAGGCCGACGCTGGCAGCGGATAGCCCGCACCATAGGGCGCGGGCGGAAGAATTTTATATTATATCCTGATCGAGTCGTCTGTGCACGCCACCGTGGATCAGCGGCACCGGCGTCACACCTTCTCGACTTGGTTGAAGTCGAGCTCCACCGGCGTGGCGCGGCCGAAGATCGTCACCGACACCCGCAGCTTGCTCTTTTCGTAGTTCACTTCCTCGACGGTGCCGTTGAAGTCGGCAAACGGGCCTTCCTTGACACGCACCATCTCGCCGATCTCGAACTCGACCTTGTGACGCGGCTTCTCGGCGCCTTCCTGCATCTGGCCGATGATCTTTTGCACCTCTTCCTCGGAGATGGGAGTGGGGCGGTTGCGCGCGCCGCCGACGAACCCGGTCACCTTGCTGGTGTTCTTTACCAGGTGCCAGGTGTCGTCGTCCATCACCATCTCCACCAGCACGTAGCCGGGGAAAAACTTGCGCTCGGTGGTGCGCTTGACGCCGTTTTTGATTTCCACCACCTCTTCGGTGGGCACCAGAATGCGGCCAAACTTGTGCTGCATCCCAGCGCGCTGCACGCGCTCCAAGATATTGCGCTCGGCTGCCTTTTCCATCCCCGAATACGCGTGCACCACATACCAGCGCATACCCTCCGCCGGGGCCGCGCTGCCGCCCTTGGGTGCCGAATTCGCGTCCGTCATCTCATCACCTCCAACCCAGAATGAGGCCGTACAGCACCCACTCGAGCAATTTATCGGTCAGCCACAGGAACAGCGCCATCACCACCACGAACGCGAACACATACGCGGTCATCTGGCCGGCTTCCTTGCGCGTCGGCCACACCACCTTTTTGACCTCTTTGACCGCGTCGCGGCCAAAGGCGATGAGCCGCTGGCCCGGCCCTGCCGTCAGGCCCAGCCCGACCGCCAGCGCCAGCGCCAGCAGCAGCGCCGCCCACTGCACCCAGGCGCCGTGGTTCGACAGCAGGTAAAAGCCGACGAAGCCCGCCACGGCCGACGCGACGGCGCCGGCCAGCTTGGCCTTGTCAGCCCCATTGCCGACGGTTTCGACATCCGTTGTGGCCATCGTCCCACACCTCTCGTACGTCACTTGCGCGGCGAGCGCCGCGCTCCAGAAACACAAGCCCGCGGCGGTCCAAAGACACGGGCGGGCTTGAACATCAGGGCCGGTGAAGTCTGGACGTTCACCAGCTGGCAGGGGCAGAGGGAATCGAACCCCCAACCTTCGGTTTTGGAGACCGACGCTCTGCCAATTGAGCTATACCCCTGCAGCGGTCGGCCGGCACGCACCGACCGACCCGAACCCTGGCATCACTCGATGATCTTGGCCACGACGCCGGCGCCGACGGTGCGGCCGCCTTCGCGGATCGCAAAGCGCAGGCCCTCTTCCATCGCAATCGGCGCAATCAGCTTGACCGTGATGGTGACGTTGTCACCC